>Ga0256405_10001698_pt1 | contig 57650 bp, 40 predicted proteins | sample RumenRJG_02DNA_FD_189096 | JGI IMG/M metagenome (GOLD analysis project Ga0256405, IMG submission 189096) | Bovine rumen microbial communities from Lethbridge, Alberta, Canada - RJG_02 | ecosystem: Host-associated > Mammals > Digestive system > Stomach > Rumen | place: Canada: Alberta... | reverse complement strand
AACAATGGGACTTAAGATTGTTCGCGGCCGCGACTTCAAACGCCTGAATCATAAAGGCTGGACGCAGGAGATGCTGGTGGACGAGAAGTTTGCAAAAAAAATGAAAGAAGTGGCGGGCATCGATGACGTCGTAGGCAAGCAGTTCGTCAACTCCTCAGTTGGCGACGAGTATCCTTTGACTGTTGTCGGCATCGTAAAGAACTTTAAGTTGGGTTCGCTGGTATCTGGCGAAGAACGCCCCATGATGGTTGCCAACGGCAATGTCTTTACGCATTATATCATGATAAAGCTTCAAAGCATCACGCCAGATAACCTGCAGGCCGTGCAGCAAGTATGCGACCGCCTCTATCCTGACGCCGAACTGAATGTGAAACTTTATTCCGACGAGCTGACCGACAGCTATCAAGAGACAAGGCACACCCGCGACCTGATTATGATTGGTTGCCTGGCATCGCTGCTCATCACGCTTATCGGGCTGATAGGCTATGTGCGCGACGAGGTGCAGCGCCGCTCGCGCGAACTGGCCATCCGTAAAGTGATGGGTGCATCCGTCAGCGAACTGCAGGGGCTGTTCTTGCGGAGCATCGCGCTGATAGCCATTCCGTCCATTATCATTGGAATCGCCTTGGGCTGGTATTTTAGTGACATGCTGATGGAGCAGTTTGCCGAGAAAGTGCAGTTCTCATGGCTCGTCTTCGCCGCCTGTGCGCTGTTCGTGCTGCTCGTCATTGCCGCCGTTGTACTGCTGCAGACCTATCGCGTGGCAACCAGCAATCCCGTGAATTATCTCAAGACAGAATAATAACATTAAAAAACAGTATATGATGATTAAGTTAGAAAACATTCAGAAGGTGTTCCGCACGGAAGAGGTGGAGACCGTAGCCCTTGGGGGCGTATCATTGGAAGTAAAGAAAGGTGAGTTTGTGGCCATCATGGGACCGTCGGGCTGTGGCAAGTCAACGCTGCTCAATATCCTGGGCCTGCTCGACAATCCCACCAGTGGCAAGTATTGGCTCGACGGACAGGAAGTCGGAACGCTGAAAGAGAGCCAGCGTACGGCGGTGCGCAAAGGGCAGATAGGTTTTGTGTTTCAGAGCTTCAACCTGATTGACGAACTCAACGTGGAAGAGAACGTAGAACTGCCGTTGACCTATCTCGGTGTACCTAAGAAGGAACGCAAGGTGAGGGTAGAGGAGGTGCTTCGCCGTATGGCCATCTCGCATCGCGCCCACCATTTCCCCCAGCAGCTCAGCGGCGGACAGCAGCAGCGTGTGGCTATTGCTCGTGCTGTGGTGATGAACCCCAAACTGATTCTTGCCGACGAGCCGACGGGTAACCTTGACTCGAAGAACGGCCTGGAGGTGATGCAGCTACTCACCCAACTGAATCAGGAGGGTACCACCGTGCTGATGGTGACCCACTCGGAGCGCGATGCCGGTTATGCCCAGCGCATCGTGAATCTGCTCGACGGACAAGTAGTTCCGGAGGTTAGACTATAAAAAGGAAGAGGTGGTCAGATATTGATCACCTCTTCTCTTTGCTGTCGGGATGAGGCGACTCGAACGCCCGACCCCTACGTCCCGAACGTAGTGCGCTACCAACTGCGCTACATCCCGAAGCTATTGCACCCGATTTTTCTGAATCGGGTGCAAAGGTAGCACTTTTTAATGAGAAATGAGAAATGAGGAATGAGAAATTCCTTTTTTTAACATTTCTACTCTTGATTGGTCCTATAAAGGAAGGTGGTATAGATGTCGCAGTTTGAGACAAAAGCACTGGGTTTGTTGCCATTGGCCTTCTCGAAATCTACCAGTGCCTGCAGTGCTTGATACTGCGACGACTCTGGATGTATGATGAAGTCATAACTGCTACTTTCACTGTTCCACTGGAAGTCTGACCACTTGGTAGGATTCAGGTAATAATAGCTGAGTCCGAAGAGTACTTTCTCCTTCAACTGCTTGTCTTTTGCCTTACTGGCTTTCTGCAACAACTGGCGGGCTATGGCATTGAAGTCTTTCTCGTTTTCGCCTACCACATCATCACCTGTTGATTTCCCGTTATGAGTCAGATACCAGCAGTCGCCCGAGTTGCAAGCCTGGGCATAGCGAACAGCCAAATCGTAATAGCGCTGGCACTGAGCATCGCCCTTCATGATTTCAGCCTCTTTCTCCCATGCCAGCATCTGGCGTGCGAAGTCGAGTTTGTAGTTCGATTTCAGGTTGACCGTCTTCTCGTAGTCGGCATCGCTGAGCCACTGACGGGTAATCCAAGGTGCCACATCTACGCTACGGTTGATAGCATAAATCGAATAGGTACGATTGTTATAGAATGAAACAGGCACACGCTCCAGATAGGAAATAGCTTTCTCCCACTGAGCTACGCGCATGTGTTTGGTGCCTATGAGCTCGTCCATGACGGTTGGGTCATTCTGGATGTTGGCAATGAGGTAGGCATCCAGTGGATTGTCGGATGCGCCTTTGGTGAAAGCAACAAACTGCTCCAAGTCTTCTACCTTCATGGTTTCCATCATAGTTTCGTACATGTAGTTGCCCGTGATTTGGTATAGTCCCATAAGCGTAAAGGGCCTGTTGCTGTATTTCTTCGCCAGAATCTGGTTTACCGTTCGCGTCATAGCGTTATCTTTGAACCACCCGTGTTGTGAATCAGGTTCCTTAAACCATTTTATCTCTTGAGCCAACCAGGCATCAAACTGTGCGTTGAGCGGATCCATGGCTGCCTTGATATAGAAATTGATGATGCGTGCCGTCAGTTGGGCATGTTCCGAACCAGCCATGTGAGTGGCTGCCTGGATGTCTTGATAAGCCTGCCGTTTCTCACCGGTGAGGTATTCCAGCCATCCCTGAGCAGCTTTCCACATAGCAGGATTATTCGTCTTGCCCTCTTTTACTACTTGTCCGGCAAACTGAGCCATGTGGTGTGCTTCTTCGGTACTGATGTCGCGGATAAATAGTTTGCCAGGCAGATCACCGTCCATCATCTCCTGCGTGTTGTTCACGAAGTCTTGCAACAGGAAAGGCAGAACGCCGGCATTCGGGTTGCGCTGGTATTCCTGACGGATAGCCTCGAAAGAACGACGCTTGTAGAACTGTGTCATCAGACTGTTATAGTCGCCCTGCTCGGCAAAGATTTCTCCAGCTTCCGTGTCGCGTCCCATCTTGTAAAGAGCACCTGCATAAATGTTCTTCATCATGTCTTTATAGACCGTCTCAATCAGCTGACTGCCTGTTTGCTCCCAGAAAGTGATGTTGTCGCGATTGAGTCCTAACACCATGTTACAGCGCATGTAGAGCAGGGCATGCTGTGAGCGCAACTTGGTTTTCACTTTACTGAGTGCATAAGCCTGAATCTGACGTAGTGTTTGATTGCGCTGTGCCAGTTTCTCTTTCGTAGGATAGCTCCACTGTTCATAGCGGATATCGTTGCAGATGTCCAAATACTTCTGGAGGTTCTGCACGTAGCTCACCATCAGGGCATCGTTTTTCTTGCGTGCAGCCTCAATCACCTTGTCTGCTTGGAAATAGAAGTAGTCTTCTTTCAGTCCCAGATAGGCAATCCAGTTTTTGGTCGTGATATCATTCATGCGTTCGCTGAATTCCTTGCTGTCGTAAATACGGTAGAGGTAGATGTTGTCACTGCCATACCAGCCGCAAGCCAGCATCGGCACGGTCAGCAAAGCCATAAGGCTAATGAGAATAAATTTTTTCATAGGTTTCCGGTTTATATCTGTTAATATTATCTTTTGCTAAATCGTAGGTCAGGATGAGCCGTTTCAGTTCAGGGCGTTCTTTCTCAACAGCGGCCTTCACTTTCAGAATTTCCTCTTCGTCAGCCATGTGTTCAATATCCACTCCTTGGATTTTGCGATGCCATAGGAAGATGGGGTAGGCTGCTCCCATCGGCAGGTCATAATCTTCCAGATAGCGCAGATAGGGTGCCACGTCGCGCATGTCGAGAATAGGGTTGCGCTCCATGAACTTCATCGGATGTCCTGTGTTATAGAGCATCAGCACACCATAATCGACAGGAGGCACTCGCATCGACAGCTGGTGAAGTCGGATGGTCGTTGAGAGTTTTAAGTTGAGAGTTTTAAGTTGAGAGTTGAGAGAATCCAAGAATTCGTAGTAGTTCTTGCGACTCTTGGCAGTGAAGTCGCAGTCTATCTGTATCTCCTTCACTCCCTTGATGTCGTGTGTCTCATTCATCTGTAAGATGCGCTGCACAATCTTTTCTGCCAGTCCGTCGGGTTTCTGGTGCATACAGTTTTCCGTGATAAATACAGTGGGTACAATCTCAATACCCTCAGGTATGCTGTCGCGGAAAGTGATGGTGGCATTGGGCATGGGACCTTGCTGCTCGTCCATCACTACATCGAAGTAACGGCAATACAACTTCTTCATCTGATACTGTTTCATGAAAGCCCTTTCCGTAGAGTCCAGCAAGAACTCCGTTCGCCAGAAGTAAGCGGAGTTACCTGCCTCTATCGGTGATGATTCGTCGCTTTTGCAAGCCATCAGCAGCAGGACTGTACATATACATATCAGTGTTCTTGTCATAATAGTTCTGGCAGTTGGAAGAGCTTGTTGCTATTGCTGCCTTTGATGAAGATATAATAGTTGGTGATGGGCGAGGTTTGAAGGGCTTCTTTCACCTCCTCAACATTCTTAAACTTTCGGAAATTGCAGGCTATCTTGTCATAGTTTTCACCGACCAGCCATACCTGATCAAAGTGGGCTTCTGTCAGCATCTCCACCACTTTCTGGTGCTCTTCGTCAGACACATCGCCTAACTCGCCCATCTGTCCGATAATCGCCATTTTGGGCGACACCTCCATCAGTTTGAAGTTGTCAATGGCAGCCTTCATACTTGTGGGATTGGCATTATAGGCATCCACCACCAGATGGTTGGTCGCTGTCACCGTCATCTGCGAACGGTTGTTCTGTGGCACGTAGCTCTCCAGTGCATGGTTGATTTGCTCAAAAGGTACGTTGTTCACATATCCTATCGTAATAGCCGCCAGCATGTTGTCTATGTTGTAAGCTCCAATCAGGTGAGTCTGCACTTCCATCCATTCACCCACATAGCCCGTCTCATGGTCTTGCTCACGCCAGCGGAACTTCAGGAAGGGGGCACACGATACGACCTCTCCTTTGATTAGAATATCTGAATGATCACTTTGACCATAATAATAAATGTCAGGCTTCTCACTTTTAGCTGTTAGCCGTTGACTGATCATTTCCGTCAGGAACTTGTTGTCGCGATTGACGAAAATAGGGCTGTTGTGCGCCAATAGAAAGTCGTAGAGCTCGCCCTTCGTTTTGCAGACACCTTCAAACGAACCGAAACCCAGCAGATGGGCACGCCCCACATTGGTAATCAGTCCGCAATTGGGTTCTGCCGTCTCTACCAGTGTCTTGATGTCGCCAGGGTGCGATGCTCCCATCTCTACAACGGCAATATCGTGTTCTTTGCTGAGGCGGAACAGCGTCTTGGGCACACCTACATCGTTGTTGAAGTTCCCCTCTGTTGCCATCACGTTGTAGCATTCAGCCAACACCGCACGAATCAGTTCCTTCGTTGTTGTCTTACCATTTGTACCTGTGATGCCTACGACGGGTATTTCAAACTGCCGGCGGTGCTCGCGCGCTAAATCCTTATAGGTCTGCAGACAATCATCGACAAGGATGATACGACTGTCTGTCTGAAATTCCTTCTCATCGACTATTGCATAACTGCAACCTTTCTCCAGGGCTGCTTGGGCAAACTGGTTGCCATTAAACGAAGCACCCTTCAGTGCCAAGAAGATACTACCTTCGGGGCAGTTTCTTGAGTCAGTTGTAATACACGGATGCTGTTGGTAAAGTTTATATAATTCCTTAATATCCATACTTCTGCTGATTATTTTCGGGCAAAATTACAAAATAATTGGGAATTGGCAATTAATAATTGATGTTTTTTTGTATCTTTGTGCCTGATATGGAATATACGCTCAATTGTAACGGACATTTATTGGACCTCAGCACCCCGCAGGTGATGGGTATTTTGAATGTGACCCCTGACTCTTTCTATGCCGATAGCCGTGTGCAGTCGGAACGTGCTGTCATAGCGCGCGCTCATCAGATTCTGCAGGAAGGTGGAACTATTATTGACGTGGGAGGGTGTTCTACCCGTCCTGACTCCGAACCTGCCTCCCAACAAGAAGAGATGGAGCGACTGCGTTTCGCCCTTACCGTTATCTGCCGTGAAGTGCCTGATGCCATTATCAGTGTCGATACCTTCCGTTCTGAAGTGGCCCGTATGGTGGTGGAGGAATATGGGGCGTCCATTATCAATGATGTGTCTGAGGGAGCCGACGAACGTATGTTCCGTATGGTAGCCCGTTTACACGTGCCTTATGTGTTAATGTCGGTAGAACCCACCATGCGTGAGATGCTGCTCCGTTTTGCCCGGGAGGTCGATACGTTACGCTCTTTCGGACAGAAAGATATCATCCTTGACCCAGGCTTCGGCTTTGGAAAGACGTTGGAACAGAACTATGCTGTCGCTCATCGTATGGAACAGCTGCAAATGTTGGAACTGCCTGTATTGGCTGGTTTCTCGCGGAAATCAATGATTCATCGGTTATTGGACATTCAGCCTGCCCAGGCACTCAATGGCACTACGGTGCTCAACACCATTGCCTTGCAGAAAGGAGCCTCCATCCTGCGGGTTCATGATGTCCGTGAAGCTGTTGAATGCGTTCGGATAGTTGGAGAGTTGAGAGTTGAGAGTTGAGAATTGAAAGATATGTTTTTTGAATTTGGTATAAAAGACATCATTGATATCGTCCTTGTGGCGCTGATGCTGTATTACATCTATCGGCTGATGAAGGAGTCGCGTTCCCTGAATGTGTTCATTGGTATCATGATGTTTGTGGTACTGTGGCTGTTGGTGTCGCAGGTGTTGGAGATGCGCTTGTTGGGTTCTATCATGGACAAACTGGTCAGTGTGGGCGTGATAGCCTTGATTGTGTTGTTCCAGGATGACATCCGCAAATTCCTGTTTAATCTGGGTGCGCACGAGCGCATGAAGACGCTTTCCCGTTTCTTAGGCAGAGAGAAGGCGCCCGACGGTGACGAACTCAAGAAAATAGTCATGCCTATCGTGATGGCCTGTCTCAGTATGAGTAAACGGAAAGTTGGTGCGCTGATTGTTGTTGAACGCAATATGCCGTTGGACGATGTGGTAGCCACGGGCGAGCGTATTGATGCCAGTATCAACCAACAGCTTATTGAAAATATCTTCTTCAAAAATTCTCCCCTGCATGATGGTGCCATGATTATTTCCAATCATCGCATCAAAGCAGCCGGTTGTATTCTTCCTGTGAGTCATGATCTCGATATACCTAAGGACCTGGGTCTGCGCCACCGTGCTGCCCTCGGTATTTCACAGGAGTCCGACAGTGTGGCTGTGGTTGTCAGCGAAGAGACCGGCGGTATCACTGTTGCCTTCAGGGGCGAATTGCAAATCCGTCTGTCGGCAGAGAAGTTGGAGAGCATCCTTACTCTTAAAATGAGTGATGAGTAATGGGCTGAAATCATAAAAAAGATTAAGGCGGTAGCAAATTCTCAACGCTCAACTCTCAACTCTCAACCAAAAGTTGTATCTTTGCAGTTCAGTAAACATCTTAAAACAAATTATAAGAAACAAACTATGGATTTATTAAGTCAAATCGTTGCTCGTGCTAAAGCTAACAAGCAGCGCATCGTGCTCCCCGAAGCAGAGGAGGAACGTACATTGTGTGCAGCCGATAAGGTATTGGCTGATGACATTGCTAACATCATCCTGATTGGTAATCCCGATAAGGTGCATGCTCTCGCCAAGGAGAAGGGCTTGCAGCATATCGACAAGGCTACCCTTATCGACCCCGAGAACTACGAACGTAGTGAGGAGTTGGCTGAGAAACTGGCAGAGATTCGCAAATCTAAGGGTATGACCATCGAGGAAGCTCGTAAGTTGGTAAAGAATCCTCTCTATCTGGGTTGTATGATTATCAAGACCGAGGGTGCCGACGGACAGATTTCCGGTGCTCTCTCTACGACAGGTGACACCCTGCGTCCTGCACTCCAGATTATCAAGTGCGCTCCTGGCATTACCTGTGTCAGCGGTGGTATGCTGCTTATTTCCAAGCAACAGCAGTATGGTGAGAATGGCGTATTGGTAGTGGGTGACGTAGCCGTTACTCCTATGCCAGATGCAGCCCAGCTCTCACAGATTGCCGTTTGCACCGCCCAGACAGCCAAGTCGGTTGCCGGTTTCGCTGATCCCCGTGTGGCTATGTTGAGCTTCTCTACCAAGGGCAGTGCTAAGCACGAGGTAGTGGATAAGGTTGTTGAGGCTACTCGTCTTGCCAAGGAACTCGACCCAGCTCTGAAGATTGACGGTGAGTTGCAGGCTGATGCCGCCCTCGTTCCCAGTGTGGGTGCCAAGAAGGCTCCTGGTTCGGAGATTGCCGGAAAGGCCAACGTACTGGTATTCCCCAACCTCGAAGTAGGTAACATCGGCTATAAACTCGTGCAGCGCTTAGGCGATGCTATTGCCATCGGTCCTATCCTCCAGGGTATTGCCCGTCCTGTTAACGACCTCTCCCGTGGTTGTTCAGTGGAAGATATCTACTACATGGTAGCCATCACCGCTTGTCAGGCAATGGACGCAAAGGCTTAGTTGAGAGTTTAGAGATTAACGTTTATAATTATGAAAATACTTGTTTTGAATTGTGGTTCGTCCTCTATCAAGTACGCACTGTACAATATGGACGACAAGAGTGTGATGACATCGGGCGGTGCTGAGCGCGTAGGCTTGGACGGTGCCTTTGTAAAGGTGAAACTTGCCAATGGCGAGAAGAAGCAGATTATGCACGACATTCCCGAACATACCGAGGGTGTGAAGTTCATTTTCTCGCTGCTGACCGACCCTGAGATTGGTGTTATCAAATCGCTCGATGAGATTGATGCCGTAGGTCACCGTATGGTGCATGGTGGTGAGAAGTTCAACAAGTCTGTAATCCTTACCGACGAAGTATTGAAAGCCTTCGAGGAGTGCTCAGATCTGGCACCCCTGCACAACCCAGCCAACTTGAAGGGCGTGAATGCCGTCAAGGAACTGATGCCTGGTCTGCCTCAGGTCGGTGTGTTCGATACAGCCTTCCATCAGACCATGCCTCCCAAGGCATATATGTATGCTATTCCTTACGAGCTCTATGAGAAGTACGGCATTCGCCGCTATGGTTTCCACGGCACCAGCCATCGTTATGTTTCGGCTCGTGCCTGCGAATTCCTCGGCATTCCTGCTGAGGGCACCAAGATGGTAACCTGCCACATTGGTAACGGCGGTTCTATTGCTGCTGTTGTTGACGGCAAGTGCATCGACACCTCGATGGGTCTCACCCCACTGGAAGGTCTGGTGATGGGTACCCGCGCTGGTGATATTGACGGTGGTGCAGTTACCTTCATTGAGAAGAAACTCGGTCTCGATGCCGATGGTATGTCTAACCTCCTCAATAAGAAGAGCGGTGTAGCCGGTATCACTGGTGGCAGCAGCGATATGCGCGATGTTGAGAATGCCGCCAAGAATGGTGATGAGCGTGCTAAGTTGGCTCAGGATATGTATTTCTATCGCATCAAGAAGTACATCGGTGCCTATGCTGCCGCTATGGGAGGTCTTGATGTTGTAGTATTCACAGCCGGTGTTGGCGAGAACCAGGTCAGCATGCGCGAAGAAGTCTGCAAGGACATGGAGTTCCTCGGCATCAAGTTTGACGCTTCGAAGAACAATGTCCGTGGTGAGGAAGCCATCATTTCAGCCGACGATTCCAAGGTGAAGGTCGTTGTCATTCCTACCGATGAGGAGCTGATGATTGCTACCGATACCATGAATTTGCTGTAAAATATTCCTTGCTATAAAAGGACGGGACTCAGTGACATCTGAGCCCCGTTTTTTAGTATGTTGCGATTTTCCGAATATCGTCCTCGAAGGAGTCTTTGGATTGTGCCCTTGCCTTTATTTTAGAGCGGTAGGTATAAATGGTGGTAAGACTGGACCGAAGAATATCTGCTATATTCTGATTCTCGTCAATTCCCAGTCGGATAAGAGCAAGAATTCGTAATTCCGTAGTAAGACGCCCTGCGTCTGTAGAAATATCAAACTGCTTGTCGGGTTGCATAAGCCGGTTAACTTCCTCGATAAAGTTAGGGAATATCTTCAGGAACGCCGTATCGAAATTCTGGTGGAACATGTGGATACTCTCGTTGAGGAAACGTTGACTTTTCAGTTCTGTATAGAGATCTTCGAGTTTACGTTCACGTGCCAGTCGGTTGAGCATTTTCCCACGTTCTTCTCCTCGGTAAATCAAAGTGCTGCTCAATTGAAGGAAACGCCCTATATACTCATCCTTGATACGGTTCGACTCTTTCATCTGACTGTTCATCAGTTGAATTTCCTGGTTGTGGCGTGAGAGTTCTTTGTTCATCTCACTGATTTTCTTGTTGTCGCGATGGCGCTTGTAGATGAGGTAGAGCGTGAAAAGAATCAAGATAAAAAGTAGCAGTGCAATAGCAGAGAGGATAATCAGTAGTATCTGTGTGCGCAGTTCTGCCTGTGTACGTTCCATATCGTATGCTTTAGTGATGAGAGGCGTCAACCGTGCTGTCTGAACAGTGCGTAGTCTCGTACCATAGGCTTGAGCATCAGCACTCGCCTGTAATAAGTAGGTGTAGGCATGTTTGACATCCTTTCGTTTCAACAGTATTTCCGACAGGTCGCAGAGGGCACGGTTTTCGGTGATGGATAGTTTCGTGTCGTTAATAGCACTCATGAGCAACAAGCGTTCGTGTTGTTGTTCATTATTCTTAAGTGAATAGAAATAAGCCAGTGTACTGGTAATAATTGAATAGCGACGGTCGAAAACGGTGTTGCTTTTGAGATAGTCGTTATAAAGCTGTATGGCTTTGTCGACATTACCATGTTCACTATAGTAAGCGCCTTGGTTCGTGATGTATTCAAACGAAGTCTTGGGGGCTATCTCTATCAACAGCTCCCGATAGTAGCGCGCACTGTCAAGATATTCAGTAAAATAAGGTGAATACTGTGCCATCTCTGAGCGGTAGAGATTGAGTTCCACTCGTTGGTTGTAGTAGGCAATGCGCAATTCATCGTTCAGTTTTCCTGGCTCAATCTCGTTGAGCAGAGCCTGAGCTTTGTCGAAGAGTCCACTTACTGAGAGGATATGCGCAAAACGCACTGCGCTGGCAGCAAAACGATTGACATCGCCCGTCAGACGTTGCTTTTCTACATTCTTTTGGATATAGTAGTAAGCCGAATCGAAGCGGAATGCGAGATACTCCTCATAGAGCCGCATGTTCAGTTCGTACTCCTGATCGGCGGTGAGTTGCATGGTCTTCAGTGGATTGACAATTTCCCTGATATGTGCTTCCTTGGCTGCCATAATCTCTGGTTGATGTATTAGCAGACTGTCGAGTGTCTTATATAATTGTGGAATCGTCATGGTATCAGTTTCTGCTGATATCAAGTTCAAAGCTATCATTAAAGACACGATGAAAAGTGAAAATCTCTTTGCCATAGTTAAACATGAAGTTTTAGTTGTTTTCGTAGCGCAAAGATAATTATTATTTGTATAATCTCCAAATCGAAAAGGCAGAAAACGGCAGTTTTTGCTATGAAAACCTTTAGATTTTTTAGGTTCTGATATTTTGTAAATAGTTCATTTATAGCTGATTGAGATTTTAAGGGTTTTGATTTTTGCTTGTTGAGCTTGGAGTGCATTCTATTCTACTATAATTTTGCAGCCGAAATCAGTTTTCAATGACTAAAAAAGCAAATAACAATGAATACTACATTTTTTAAGTTAATTATGAGTTTTAGTTTTTTAGTTGGTGCAGCTTCGTTGTGCAACGCGGCTGAACATGTGACTTCGCCCGACGGTCGTATTGAAGTGACCGTCGGTGTGGAGTCTGGCCGACCCTATTACTCATTATATTACATGAAGACCCCAGTGATTACCGATTCCCATCTGGGATTCCAACTCGACCAGGAAGTCTTGGGCAAGAATATGCGTATAGTCGATACACATACTGCTACGAAAGATGAAACATGGCATCAACTGTGGGGCGAAGATGAATACGTGCGTAACCACTACAACGAATTGTCTGTCGATTTCCAAGAGAAGAGTGGACGGCAGCGTAAGATGATCGCAGTATTCCGCGTTTATAATGATGGCTTAGGTTTTAGATTGTTGATTAATAGGTTAGAAAAGAACGAAAAGTATTGTATTCAAGACGAGTTGACCGAGATGGCCTTGGCACACGACGCCAAGGCTTGGTCAATCCCTTCTAACCGCACAGAGTATTTCGAAGGTATTTACACAGCTGATTTGCTGAGTAAGAAAGATACGGTATGTACTCCGTTGACCATTGCTTTTGAAGATTCACTCTATCTTGCTATTCATGAGGCTGCACTCACCGATTATGCCAGTCTTAATCTTACTCCGCGTAGTCAGGGCAAAGGTGTTTGTCTATTGACAGCTCTGACTCCTTGGCAGAATGGAGTGAAAGTATATTGTGAAGACGAAACAGCGACCCCATGGCGCACTATTATACTAGGTAGAAATGCAGGCGAATTGATGACCTCACGTCTGATGCTCAATCTCAATGAACCTTCTCAGTATGAAAATACTTCATGGATTGAGCCAGGTCGTTATATCGGTATTTGGTGGAGCATCCATAAAAAACAGAATACCTGGGAAATGGGACCAAATCATGGTGCCACTACCGAGAATGTGAAGCGTTATATCGACTTTGCCGCCCGTCATGGATTCAATGGTGTGCTGGCAGAAGGATGGAATCCTGGTTGGGGACAAGGAGAACAGATCTGTTATTTGAAGCCCTACCCCGATTTTCATATAGAGGATGTTTGTCGCTATGCTCTCAGTAAGGGTGTGCGCTTCATCGGACATACGGAGACATGGGGCAATGCCAAATTGCTTGAAGCTCAGATGGACTCAGCTTTTGCCTGGTTTCAGCGCTTAGGTATTCGTGTTGTGAAAACGGGATATGTAGGTCATCTTTTTGACGGTAAGGAATTAGCTAAGTCGCAATATGGTATCCGTCATTATCGTAAAGTGATAGAGACAGCAGCCAAATACCAGATTATGATAGACAACCACGAACCTGCAATGCCAACTGGTTTACAGCGCACATTGCCTAACTTGATGACACAGGAAGGTGTTCGCGGACAAGAATATAACGCCTGGGATCGTCGAGGCGGAAATCCTCCATCCCATACCGTAACCCTGCCGTTTACCCGTTGCTTGGCAGGACCTACCGATTTTACTCCCGCCATTTTCAATTTCTCTGAAGTGGTGAAAGGTACTCACCCACATTCAACTCTTGCCAAGCAGCTCGCAGAGTTTGTGGTGATTTACAGCCCGTTGCAGATGGCTGCTGATGCTATAGAAAACTATGAGGGCCAACCCGCTCTCACCTTTATAGAAACTTGTCCAACAACATGGAGCAAGACACTCGTGCCTCATGCAGAGATAGGACAATATGTGACGGTGGCTCGCAAGGAGCGTGGTGGCGACAACTGGTTTGTGGGTAGTATGACTAACGAAGAAGCTCGTCAGTTGTCACTCTCTCTTGATTTCCTGGATGCCGACAAAAAGTATCGTGCAGTCATCTATGAAGACGGTCCTCATGCAGATTTTGAGCATAATCCCATGCCGATGACTATCCGTCAGGAGGTTGTCAATAGCCAAACCACCCTTCAGCTCAAGCTGGCACGCAGCGGTGGGGCGGCCATCAGAATAGAAAGAATGAGATAATTTATTTATTAATAACTAAATCAATGTACAATGGAACAAAGTAAAGTGTTTTTGCGCCGTATGTTTACGTTATGTGCGGCCTTGCTTTTCGGGTTGACCATTTCAGCACAGACCACTGTCAGTGGTCATGTGAAAGACGATGCTGGCGAAGCCGTTATTGGTGCCAGTGTCATTGTGAAAGGAACAACCAATGGAACGGTTACCGATTTCGACGGTAATTTCCAACTGAAGTGTGAGTCTGGTGCCACACTGGTGATTACTTACATCGGCTTTGTACCTCAAGAGGTAAAGGCCACAAACAACATCGACATCACCCTGCATGAAGATGTAGCCCAACTGAACGAAGTGGTGGTAGTGGGTTATGGCTCGCTGGCAAAGAAAGAGATTTCCAGCTCTGTGGTTCAGATTAACAAAGACCAGTTCAACCAAGGTGCTGCCAGTGATCCTATGGCACTCGTTGCAGGTAAAGTGGGCGGTCTGAATGTTTCTGCCACAGCCGATGCTGACCCTAATGCCATGACTGCTATTCAGGTGCGTGGTGCCGGTTCGCTGACTGCCAGCAATGGCCCGCTGATTGTGATTGACGGTATTGCCGGTGGTGACCTCCGCAACATTGCCACACAGGATGTGGAGTCCATCACGGTACTGAAAGATGCCGGTTCTGCTGCGATTTACGGTACGCGTGGTGCCAATGGCGTCATCCTCGTTACTACCAAAAAAGGTTCAGGAACACAGGGAGTGACGAATGTCACCTATGACAGTTATATTGCACTCAACTTTGCCAAGGGAAAACCAGAGATACTCTCTACTGATGAGTTCCGTCGATCACGTCGTGGTCAGGATTATGGGGCAGATACTAACTGGTGGAATGAGATTACTCGCAAAGCCAGTTATAACCTCAACCAGTATATCTCCATCGACAGTTCTACGAAGAACGGCTATTTCGGAGCCTCGCTGAACTACAAGAGCAGTAACGGTCTTGATATTGTTTCTAAGCGTCAGGAGTATGGCGCCCGTTTCGTGATGGAGCAGCGTCTGCTGAAAAACTACTTGCAGATAAATGCTTCATTGTCTGGCCGTAAAGTGCATGAGGATTGGGGCGACAACGGACTGTTTGACACCGCGCTGACCATGAACCCTACCATTCCTATCAAGAATGCAGACGGCAGCTACTATCAGCCCAATTCACCATCGGGTATTCATAACCCTGTGAACGACCTGCTGAACAATGTCAGCGAGGGAGACCGCATCTACCTGTTGGGAAATGCAGATGTCAAACTGAATATCTTGCAGACCGAAATGCATAACTTGAACACCTCTCTGAGTTATGCGCTGCAATACAATGATCTGAAGGCAAATTTCTACACTCCCACAACATCCAGTGAGAGCTTCTGGACAGGTTATAAAGGACGTGCCAACGTGAACTATCAGAAATGGTGGACCAACCGTCTGGAGTGGCTCATTAACTATACACTGACCCTTCAAAAGCATCAGGTGAAGGCCGTTTTAGGCTACTCTTGGGAGCGTTCGAAGTGGGAACAGAGTGGCAACGAGAATATGGACTTTGTCTATGATGCCCTTTCGTGGTATGGTATTGGTAATGGTACAGCCCTGAAAGATGGTAAGGCTAACATTTGGGGCGGTTCTTCAGAATCTACCCTTATTGGTTTCTTTGGCCGATTGAACTACAACTACAATGACATGCTTTATGCATCAGCATCACTTCGCCATGAGGGTTCTACCAAGTTTGGTAAGAATAAGAAATGGGGTACCTTCCCATCAGTTTCTCTGGCATGGGAAGTCACTAATACACCCGGTCTGAAGGACACCTTCAAGATGTTCCAAAGCCTGAAGCCACGTGTCTCTTATGGTGTGACAGGTCGAAGCGACTTTGATGCCTATCGTTCACTGGCTACCTACAGCACCAGCAATGCCTACTTCATCAATGGTGTATGGATGAATGGTTATGCTCCTTCTTTGAATGCTAATCCTGATTTGGCGTGGGAGAAATCTACAGCCTTTAATGTAGGTATTGACTTTGTGACTCTGAACAGTCGTCTCCGCGGTAGCATTGAGTATTACGACCGTCGCTCACAGGACTTGCTCTATAACTATCAGGCACCACAGCCTCCCTTTATCTATGATAAGATTCTGGTGAATGTGGGTACTACCAAAAATACTGGTGTTGAGGTATCTTTGGATTATGATGTGCTCGCTAAGTCGGCTTTCAAATGGACTACAGGCGTTATTTGGAGCACAGGTCAGACCAAGTTGACCAAGCTCTCCAATGATATCTATAAAGCGGCTTATCTCGACCTCTATCAGAAACCAGGACTTGGAACTTCTGAATATTTCTTCCGCATTGAGGAAGGTGGAAAGATTGGCCAGTTCTATGGCTACGAACATGCAGGCATAGATGAGAACGGTATGCTGTTGGTTTACGACAATGATGGCAATGCACAACCTGTTGCTCAGGCCGATCCTGCCTGGAAGCGTAATATCGGCAATGGTGCTCCTAAGCATTTCCTCTCCTGGACGAACTCTTTCCGTTATAAGAACTGGGATTTGAGTACCCTCTTCCGTGGAGCCTTTGGTTATAAGATTTTCAATATGCGCAAGTATGGTATGGGATTGAAGGGCTGTGGTACGGATAATGTGCTGCGTACAGCCTATACTGATTATGCGAATGTGAATGCCAGTGGTGGTGTCATCAGTAGTTATTTCCTTGAGAATGGTAACTACTTTAAACTTGACAATGTAACCTTGGGTTATACGTTTATGCCTAAGAAACGTGAACTCATCGAGAGTCTGCGTGTCTATCTCACGGCTAAGAACCTCTTTACACTGACAGCATACGAGGGCAACGACCCCTCTATCGTGACCTCTACGGGTATTACTCCTGGTATCGATGTCAACAGTGCTTATCCTCAGGCCACGCAGTTGAGCCTTGGCGTTACAGTGCGTTTTCATTAAAAATAGGAATTAGTAATTAGAAATAAGACAATATGATTACTCTTAAAAATAAAATATTCGGTGCACTTTGCCTGATGGTAGGTTTTACAGCTTGTACCGATTTGGACGAGAAAGTATATGACCGCATCGATGCCGGCGTGTACTATCAAGATGAGACCAGTGTGAAAGGTGCTGTCGCTGCCATCTATGGACAGACATCCAGTACACTGGCTGGTGAGAATTTCTTCCACCTTTCGGAATATCCTGCCGACCAGCTCACCTGGCGTGTGTGGCACGGTGGTGAATGGGGATGGGACGAGGCTATGAAGACCGTGCTGTCATGGCATAATTGGAATTCTGAATCTACCATCATCCAGAACGCATGGTCGGGAGCTTGGACAGCTATCGGACTGAGCAATCTTCTCTTGAACGACCTTGAAGGACTGGAGGCTTCTTCTTTGGGAATGACTGATGCAGCCCTTGAACAGTATGTGGCTGAGGTGCGTACTATCCGTGCCTGGAACTATTATTGCATCTATGAGATATGGGGTGGTGCACTGCCTTTGAACACATCAGCTGGCAGTGAGGTTCCTGGTTCTGCTGATCCAGATTTCAACACCTCTTCTAAGATGATCTACGACTTCATTGCTACCGAACTGGATGAGAGTTTACCTGCTTTGGCTAAGGATGATGTCAATCACACCTTGGTGAACCGTGCTAACCAGGCTATGAACCGTCTGCTGAAGGCTCGTCTGTTGCTCAATGCCACCGTGTTTGTCGGCGAAGACCATTTTGCTGAGTGTGAAGCGCTTTCCAAGGAGATTATCAACGGAACCTACGGACAGTATGAGTTGGCCAGCAACTATCGCGACATCTATAGCATCAACAATGTGAACTGTCCAGAGGTCATTTTCGCCTTGGCAGCTGAAGACGGACAGGGTGCTGCCAATGCCATCTCGAACGTACGTACCATGATTGGTATGTGGTATGGCTATGGCGACTATTTCGGTCAGACCTACGATGGTATCGGTGCTTGGAACTGTGTTTGTCTCGTTCCTTCATTTGATAACTCTGGTAATATCGACCCACTGGGCGGTACCGATAATCCTACCTGTTTCCTGAGTGCTCCCTATAATGATAAATTAGGTGCTCCTTATGAGCGTTTCGATAATCGCGACATCCGTAAGCAGAACTACACTTACGATGTAGCCACCCAGACTCATGGCCCGGGAATGTTCCTCAAGGGACTGATTCGCTCCAACTTCGGTCAGGGCGATATCCTGAAAGCTGATGCCGATCGTGATGGTCAGGACTTGAAGTTCGTTGACCAGGTAGGTACTTTCTCCGCCTATGGCAACAGTCGCCCACTTGAAGTGGTGATGAATCCTCGTTGGGGCGAGACTAACTCTGGCGTGCGTCTGGTGAAATATCCCCTTTATCCCAATGACGAGAAGGGTGGCTTCAAGAGCATCGACGATGTGCAGTTCCGTCTGGCTGAGGCTTACCTCAATGTAGCTGAGTGCGAAATGCGTAAGGGCAACAAAGACGAAGCAAAGAAGTATGTGGATGAAATCCGCAAGCGCTATTTCACGGATACCGACCGCACCAGTGCTCTGAGTGTTCCTGGTCCTGGCTTCAATGATTTCGATTTAGACTGGATTCTCTCTGAGTGGGGTAAGGAATATCTGGGCGAAGGCAATCGCCGTCGTACCGATTTGCGCCGTTTCGATAAGTTCACACAGGGACAGTGGTGGTTCTGGGGACGTGCTACTGAGGATGGTGTTGACCTGCCTGCTAAGCGTGACCGTAAGTACGAGTGGTATCCATTGCCACAGTCGGCTATCGGTGTGAATCCCGGACTTGTTCAGAATCCCAATTACTAACATAAAACCGCTATTATTATGACAAAGAAATTATATAGTCTGATGTTGGCTCTGCTGACCATCACGGGGTTGATGAGTAGTTGCAAGAGCAGCGACGACATCACATTCGACCATGAGCGTCAACAGTTTGAGACGCGTGCCGACCGTATCCTTCTGGAATTTATCGCTCCATTCGGAACGGTGGCAGATGAAGAAATCTACATCGTCGGTGCCTTCAATGGCACTGATGCCGAAGGTGCTGACTACATGCAGGAAGCGTATAAACTCACCAAGGCTCCTAACTCGCCTATGAAGTGGGGCATCTATCTCGACCCTGCTACGTTCGTGAATGGTAAGACTCTGGCAGATGGCTTCAGATTCTATGCCAAGAATCAGGGCATTGAGTTTACCGTCAATGGCGCTATGGCCCAGCACAACGATAATCCTCAGGTGGGAACCTTCACCAATGTATGGGGACAGCGCTGGGAGAGCTACTACTGGGAAGGTGGCGAGAAACCTGAACCTGCCCACAATGGTGTGCGTGTCTATGTGGATAACCAAACAGGCTGGGAGGCTCTGACCCTCTATATGTGGGGTGATGTCAACGACCTGCATGGAGGATGGCCTGGTATGGAGCCTACTGGCACCTACGAAACGGGTGGTGTGACATGGACCTATTTCGATATGGGTGAAGAGAACATGGGACTCAACGAAAACCTCATCTTCAACAATGCAGGAGGCGGTTCTCAGTTGGCTGACTTCAACTTTACTTTCGATCGTGATATCTACTTGAAGGTGACTGCCGATGGTGTTGAGGAAGTAGGCGTAGAACCTACCGTGAAGCACGACGGTTATGCCCTCTTCATTCTCAATGAGTCGAGCCAGACCGACTTGGCACTTTATGCCTGGGGCGATGCTGAAGCCTTTGGCGGATGGCCTGGTATGGCTCCTACGGGCACTCAGACCATCAACGGACTCGAATATATCTATTTCGATATGGGTGAGGGCAACACAGGTCTGAACCTTAACCTCATTCCCAATAATAACAACGGGGGAGTGCAGTGGGAAGGCAGCGACCTTAATTTCACCATCGACCACGACATCTATCTGCGCATCTTCGACGGTGGCTATGAAATCATTGACAAGAATTATCAGGGCGGTGGCGATACACCGACTCCTACACCTGCTCCAGAGCCTACAGACGAGAAAGTGTATATTGCAGTTAAGAATACCATCGGTTATGCTGACCCTCATCTTTACGTGTGGGGCGACAGGGAGGCATGTGGTGGATGGCCTGGAGCTGCACCTGTCAAGGTGACGGATAATGGCTGGTGCCTCTTCGAACTGCCTGCAAATGGCAATTTCAACCCCATTCTCAACGACAATGGTAATGGTCAGCAGATAGACGGTCCTGCCATCGTGACAACAGGAATGATGTTCTTTGATGTCAACACGGCTTGGGAACAATCTAAGAATACGGTTACCATCCAGAATAATGCCGGCTATACCGATCCTCGTCTCTATGCATGGGGCGATGGCGAAATCTATGGTGGCTGGCGTGGCATCAAACCTATCAGCAACGAGAACGGAACATTGGTATTCCCGCTGCCTAACGATGGCGGTACCTACAACCTGATTCTCAATGGTGAAGGTGATGGCGTTCAACAGGATATTGCTGTCGTAGTGGCTAATCAAAGTTACTCATTCAACGCTAATTAATGGCCTGTATGAGAACAGTTAAATATTTCATGCTGATACTGTCACTGGCTTTCCTGCCAGTGGCAGCCAGCGATTTTGTCAGTCAGATTAACAATGCTGCTGAGAAGAACGAGGCTGGGCGTCGTGTTATTTATGAGATGAATGTGGGTGCTTTCACTTCAGAAGGCACTTTCCAAGCTGCTACTGCTCAACTCTCTGAACTCAAGTCGCTGGGCATTGATATTGTATGGCTCATGCCTATCTATCCGCGTGGTGGAGGTATCAACAGTCCTTACGCTGCTAAGAATTTCCAACAGGTCAATCCCAGTTATGGCACTGTCAGCGACTTGAAGGTTTTTGTCGCTCGTGCTCATGAACTCCAGATGGAGGTATGGCTCGATTGGGTGCCCAATCATACGGCTACCGATGCCGATTGGGTGACAGAGCATCCTGAATACTACAAGAAGGACAATAAAGGACAGATGATACATCCTAATAACTATGGCGATGTATGGCAACTCGACTACGATAATGCCAATCTGGTGAATGCCATGAACGACTGTCTGAAGTTCTGGATTGATGAGGCCGATGTTGACGGCTACCGCTGCGACTATATCAGCAGTAAATACATCCCTGCCAGTTATTGGCAGACTACCATTCCTCTTATCAAAGGTTATAAGAGTGGGAAGACTATTACTTTCTTGGGCGAGACGGATATCGTGAATGATGCTACCCGTTTGAAGAATGTTGGATTCGATTATGATTATGCTTGGAGTTACCAGACGTCATTACTGAATTTCGGTCCTAACGGTACCTATTCCTCTTCGCTGAAAGTAAATGCCGACAAGGTCATCAATGCCCAGTCCACCATCAATTTCGGACGTATGGTGTATCTCACCAATCACGACCAGAACTGGAACGAGGAAAAGCAAACACTCACGCAGAAGTACGGCAACAACCGTTACGTGCTTACTGTCTTGGCTCATACCTTCTGGGGTATGCCATTGATTTATAACGGCCAGGAAGTAGGAGGTAACCAAGCTCTCAACTATTTCACCGACACCAAAATCAATTGGAACAATCCCGATGCGAAGATGTACAACACCCTGCGTACCCTCAATGCCTTGAAGCATAGTGTCGAGGCTTTCCGTGACGGCAACACCACAGCAACCCACCATACCACTACATGGCTTACCAGCACCTCTAATAATGTGTTGGCCTATACCTGTAAGTATGGCGACAGCGAGGCTGTTGTTGTGCTCAATCTGGGAACATCAGCCGTCACATCCACCATTTCAGGCATCACGTCAGGTGATTATAGCCTGTGGCTTGATAGTGAGACTATCACTGATGGCGTCAGTCGTCATCAGGTGAGCCTCTCTGCTTCCCAAGAACTCACTTTGAAAGCCAAGGGGTATCGCATATATGTAAAAGGTACCTATACAGAAGAAACCATTACTGCCATCAATACCGTCCGTATCAATGCCGTTCGCAATGAGCGAATCTATACGCTAACCGGACAGTTGGTAGGCAATTTGCAATCGATGCCAGCTGGTATCTATATCCAGAACGGCAGAAAGTTCGTTTATCGCAAGACAGGGCTTAGTTAATTGGGTCCGAATAGCTCCTATCACTCATCCGGATAGGACTTTACAGGGTATAGATAGTATTCGCGCAGGGAATAGATGCCGATTGCGCAGGGAACAGATGCCGTTCTGACGACCTTTTGCGCCTACGCAAATAATCGTGCGCGCCTACGCAAACGATTATTCGCGTTAGCGCAAATTCAAACTGACCCATTGAATAGGGTGTAGGGTGGGTGTACACTTTTTAAAGGTGTACACCCTCTTCAATTCCTTATGTACAAAGGGCTGAACGGCAATTTGGGTGTAGGGTGTGGGGTTTTTCCTTTTTTTTGTATAAGGCGATAAGGATACTTATACCCCCATTTGGTTCATGAATTCTTGCAGGTCCTGCAACTCCCTGCTTGTCGCGGGACCAGTCAAATAAAAGAAGAAGGTAGGGCTGAACCCTACCTTCACTCTTTATTTAACCTTCGCTACCAGTTCGGCAGGATATTTCGGCATGGCGCCGTTTTGGGTACAAACGTAGGCTGAAACCTCTACGGCTATGCGATGAGCTTCCTCTACGGGTTTGCCGTTCAGAATGGCAGCACAGAAACTTCCTGTGAACGAGTCGCCAGCACCTACCGTGTCGGCTACCTCTACCTTTGGAGTGGGCTGGAAGGAGTGCTTGCCATCAGCAGTAAACACATGACTGCCATTGGTGCCGCAAGTGAGTACCAGCATCTGCAGGTTGTATTCCTTCACCATCTTCTCGCAAATCTTGGCATCGTCCAGTTCCTGGTAACCGAACATACGGGTGACGACAACCAATTCCTCGTCGTTGATCTTCAGGATGTCGCAACGCTTGAACGACTCTTCCAGAATCTCCTTTGAGAAGAACTGCTGACGCAGGTTGATGTCGCATATCTTGATGCAGTCGGCTGGGGTAGCATCCAAGAACTTCTGGATGGTCTCACGGCTGACAACATTGCGCTGAGCCAGTGAACCGAAACATACGGCACGGCAATTCTTGGCAGCCTCTTTGATCTCGTCGTTGAAGGGAATGTTGTCCCAAGCCACGTTCTCTTTGATTTCGTAAGAGGGGATACCATTGCCTGAGAGGGTCACCTGCACCGTACCCGTTGCATAAGGTACGCGTGGCATCAAATATTTCAATCCGTTCTTTTCCAGAGCCTCAATAGTCTCGTCAGCCAGTTTGTCTTCACCCAGAGCACTGATAGCCATTGTGTCGAGTCCAAACTGTCCTGCATGGTATGCAAAGTTAGCAGGTGCACCACCCAGTTTCTTTCCTTCGGGCAGCATATCCCATAATGCCTCGCCCAGTCCTATAATCAGATTTTTCATTGTATTATGCTTGTTTTAGTTGTTTGATATATGTGAATAAGTAGATAACGCCTACAGCCATGACCAGTACGGCACCAGCTTGTCCGAAGTTGTCGCTCATGATACCCATCAGCAGTGGGAAGATGGTGCCACCGAACAGACCCATAATCATCAGTCCGCTGACCTCGTTCTGCTTCTCAGGCATTGAGGTAAGCGCCTTGGCAAAGCAGATGCTGAATACGTTAGAGTTGCCGTAACCAACAAGGGCGATGGCTGCATAGAGTTCCCACTTCTCAACACCGACGAAGAGCAGCAGCATGGAAAGCGCCATCATACATACGCTGATGATGAAGAACAGGCGGTTGTTCATGATGCGCAGGAAGAACGAGCCTGTCAGACAACCGATGGTACGGAAGATGAAATATAAAGAGGTGGCGAAGGCAGCTTCGTTGAGTGTCATGCCCAACTTCTCCATCAGAATCTTGGGGGCTGTGGTGTTGGTGCCGACATCGATACCCACGTGGCACATGATGCCGAGGAACGACAGCAGTACGATAGGTGTGCCAAGCAGTTTGATGCACTCCATGAACGTGGAAGGCTTACCGGCAATGGGTTCTTCCTCGATATGGGTAATGCCCAGCATCAGTGTGGCCAGGATGCCCACGATGAAATAGATGACGAAGAGCACCTTCCAATCGTAGCCCATAGAGGGGATGACCTGTGTGGCACCCCACATGGCCAGATAAGGAGCCAGGAACGAGGAGATGGCCTTGATGAACTGACCGAAGGTGAGGGTAGAGGCCAGATTGCCGCCCTTTAACACGGTAGATACCAATGGATTGAGAGAGGTCTGCATCAGCGCATTGCCAATGCCGAGCAGTGAGAAAGCTACAAGCATCAAGCCGAAGCTTTCACCCAACAGGGGGATGAACAGCGACACAACAGTGACAATGAGTGACAGCAACACCGTCTTCTTGCGTCCGATCTTGTTCATCAGCATACCTGTAGGCACTGAGAAAATGAGGAACCAGAAGAATACCAGCGACGGGAAGATATTAGCCGTCTTGTCGTTCAGTCCCAAGTCCTCCTTCACGTAGTTGGAGGCGATGCCCACGAGATCAACGAATCCCATGGCGAAGAAACAGAGCATTACAGAGAGTAATGCAAACTTACTTGTCTTTTGCATATGATTAGAAAGGATAAATAGTTACTTTAGCATTATTAGTCACCTTGATTTGAGAGTATGGCTCATTGGGGAACACCAAGTTGGTCATAGCCATGCGTCCCTCAGCGTCGAATACCTCGATAGAACATTTGTCGAGGAATACGCGCAACTGCTTGACGGCACCATAGGTAGGAGCCTCGGTCTTGCAAGGGAAGGCTTCGCTGAAGCTGGCATAGCTGCGGGTACGGTCCATCGAGAAGGTATTTTTTACTGCGTCATACTCCATTACTACCTGTTCGCCTAACGAGTTGGAAAGGGTGATTTCGGTAGAGCCCTTCAGGTCGATAATCAGTTCGCCCGTTTGAGGCAGTTTTTTATCTGTCTTTCCACGCAAGGCGAGCATTTCCTTCGAGGGTGTTACACCGCAATAGGTCTGTCCGTTATACTCAAAGAGGTCTAAGTCGCGGGGAATCGAGTTGGCAGAACGGAACTGCTTGGTAGGTACTTGGTTGGCATACTGCCAGTTCGACATCCATGCCAGTGCTATCTTGCGTCCCTCGGGTGCATTGTCGAAAGTGACCGTTGCATAGTGGTCCTTGCCATAGTCCATCCAACGGGTGTCGTTATGTTCGCAGGTGAATTTCTTTCCATCGAAGTTACCGATGAAGTATTGTGTAGCTGAACCGCCAAAAGGTCCACCAGGATTGATGTTGCAAATCAGCATCCACTTGTGCTTGTTGGTGCCGCGTACGGGCAGTTTCAACAAGTCGGGGCACTCCCACACACCGTCGTGGCATCCCATCTCCGTCACGTCCTCGGTGAGTTTGTTCACTGTGATACCGAACGAGCTCTCATACTGCCAGTCCTTCAGGTTGTCGGAGGTATAGATACGCATCTCCTGACCGACAGCCAGAATCAGGTTCCACTTATTGATATCGGGATTCCAGAAACATTTCGGGTCGCGGAAGTCCTCTTCCTTGCTCACCAGGACGGGGTTGCCTGCATATTTCTCGAAAGTCTTACCATTGTCCTTGGAGATAGCCATCGACTGCATCTGACTCTTCTCGCCAGCCGAAGTATAGAAAGCCACCACCTGGTTGTTCTTCTTGTCGACCACGCACGAACCGCTGAAGATGTCGCCCAGTGCATCGGGTTCGATAGCCGTTGGCTGCGCCTCCCAATGAATAAGGTCGCGCGATGTAGAGTGGCCCCAGGTCATGTTTTCCCACATCGAGCCGTAGGGGTTCCATTGGTAGAACAGGTGATAGACCCCATCCTTATAGAACATACCATTCGGGTCGTTCATCCATCCATAGACGGGCGTATGGTGATACTGTGGGCGGAATTTTTCGCGGTTGGTAGTGTCGAAGGTGTCGCTCTGCTTCATCTCCTTCCAGCAAAGGAAGTCCTTCATGGCACCTGTAAATCGGCGGTCGCCATGAAACCAGATGTCCAGAGCTACATCCTTGCCAAAGCGCTGCAAGTCCAGGGGGACGTAATAATCTACCTTGTCAACCGCCAGTCGCACGTTCAACTTCTGCACCTGCTGGTTATTAGCCAACACTTTGATAGTTGCATTGTCTTCGCGCTCTTGAACGGGTAGCAGCAGATAGCGGTTTTTCACTTCTACACGCTGCAGCGCATGGCTCTTGCCCAATACCAATGGCTTCTGCTGTGCTGAAACAGATGTTGCAGTCAGCAGTGCTACCATCATTGTCATTACTAATTTTTTCATGTCTGTTTTTGCTTTTAGTTATCAATTATTTGTTGCAAAGATACAAGAAACTCTACTTAAATAGTATAACATTTGATACAAAAACTAAAAAAAATCGTACATTGAAACAAAAATGATAACAATAATTCGTAAATTTGCACCATCAACTAATAATATACAAGACTTATGATGATGCAAATCAGAAAGGCTATGACGGTGGCGGTGCTGCTGTCGAGCATCATGACAGCACAAGCTGCATCAACTATTCAACGGAAACAACTGTTAAATGACGGATGGTGGTTTGTGGAGAACGACAGTAACTTTACGAAGAGTAAAGCGGTGACGCTGCCGCACGACTGGAGCATCCTGCACGACTTCGACGCAAAGGCATCTTCGGGCAACGACGGGGGCTACCTGCCTACGGGGAAGGGGTGGTATCGCCGTGTGCTGACACTCGGAAAGGAGTATGCAGGCAAGAAGGTGCGACTCTATTTCGAGGGGGTCTATATGAATTCACGCGTCTATGTGAACGGTCACGAGGCGGGGGGATGGCCTTATGGCTACTCGTCGTTCTGGGTGGACGTTACACCTTATATTAATATAGGACAGAATGAAGTCGTGGTGAGCGTCGATAACTCGAAGCAGAAAAACAGCCGCTGGTTCTCGGGGTCGGGCATTTACCGCAATGTGTGGCTGGTGACTACCGAGAAGGAGTATATCGACGATTGGAGCATACGGGTGAAGACTCCTGACGTGCACCATGTGGAGGTGTCGGCAACCGTCATCCGCGAGGATGGCACAACATACCCTATCGAGCGCAAGATTACGGTGGAGAACCCTCGGCTGTGGTCGCCCGCCGATCCGTATCTGTACCATACAGAGCTGGCGGTGGAGGGCAAGGACCGTGTGGCGGTGACCTACGGCATACGCACTATTAGCTACGATGCGAAGGACGGACTGGTGCTCAACGGTAAGCCGCTGAAGCTGAACGGTGCCTGCGTGCATCATGACAACGGCATCATAGGGGCTGCTGCCTACGACGATGCCGAATACCGGAAGGTAAGGCTGATGAAGGAGGCAGGATTCAATGCGCTGCGCACCTCGCACAACCCACCATCGGAGGCTTTCCTCAGGGCTTGCGACGAACTGGGTATGCTGGTGATTGACGAGGCCTTCGACGGATGGCGCGAGCAAAAGAACGACTACGACTACCACCTGCTGATTGACGAGTGGTGGCAGCGTGACATCGATGCAATGGTGCTGCGCGACAGGGTACATCCCAGCATCTTCTGCTGGAGCATCGGCAACGAGGTGATAGAGCGCAAGAAGATTGAGGTGGTGAAGACAGCGCATCAGTTGGCTGAACGCATCCGTATGCAGGACCCCGAGCGGCGCCCCGTGACATCGGCACTGGCGGCATGGGACCAGGACTGGGATATCTACGACCCGCTGGCAGCTGAGCACGACATTGTGGGTTATAACTATATGATGTTCAAGGCCGAGGGCGACCACGAGCGGGTGCCCGGCCGTGTGATGATGCAGACGGAGAGTTTTCCGCGTGACGCATGGCAGAACTATGAGTGCACCATGACACATCCCTATATCCTGGGCGACTTCGTTTGGACGGGACTCGACTATATCGGTGAGTCGGGCATCGGACGTTACTATTATGAGGGCGACGTGCCTGGTGAGGGGTGGGAGCGTCCGCTCTACCCCTGGCATGCTGCCTACTGCGGCGATGTCGATCTGACGGGAAAGCGTAAGCCCGTCAGTTACTATCGCTCACTGCTGTGGAACGGTGGCAGTACGTACATGGCTGTGCGCGAGCCCGACGGCTATCATGGAAAAGTAAAGACATCGATGTGGAGCACATGGCCCACCACCGACAGCTGGACATGGCAGGGATGGGAAGGAAAACCCATTGAGGTGGTGGTCTATAGTCGCGAGCCTCAGGTGAAACTCTATCTGAACGATCAGCTGATAGCCGGGCAGCCTACCAAGGAGATGAAGGCGGTGTTTACGATGAACTATCAGCCAGGCACGTTGCGGGCAGAGGCTGGCAGTGACCGCTGTGAGCTACAGACGGCAGGCGCACCAGCACGTATTCGTCTGACTGCCGACCGCCAGCAGCTGAAGGCCGACGGACAGTCGCTGCTCTTCGTCACCATCGAGGTGGTGGATGCCCAGGGGCGTGTGGTGCCTGAGGCTCAACAACCGCTGGAGGTGAAGGTGAGTGGCTGTGGCGAGTTGCTGGCGGTGGGTAATGCCAATCCACGCGATAACGATCCTTACTACGATGCAAAGCACAGCACGTGGAATGGCCGTGCCCTCGCCGTTGTCCGCAGTAATGGCAAGCGGGGCACTGTTGTGGTCACAGTGAATGGCACTCGGCTGAAGGTGAAGAGTGAATAGCATAGTTTCTGTGGCAACAAATAACCCACCCTTATTTGCGGATAAGGGTGGGTTATTGTAAAATAAGCGGGGGTTATTGGAATAACAATATAGTTTACTGATTAAATTGATTCATAAAATCTATGTCGTCCATTTCACGGCTTCCGAATCCGCTACCGTCGAAACCTCCTAAACCTGTACCTACTGTGATGTCTGAACCTGCTAACAGCTGTTGACTCTTGATGGTAAATACCTCCATCATAGGGGTTTGATATTGCTTTTTCATTTTACGATTACTTTTTTGCCGTTAATAATATAGATTCCTTTCTGTCCTATCTTATCGACGCGAACGCCGTTCAGGTTGTAAATCTCCTTAACAGGATTCTCTAACGATACATTGCTGATGCCAGTTGTCTCACCGTCAATATCAATGCTGCGAGCTGTGGAAGGTATCTCTGTCAAGTATGCATGGAAGGCAAAACAGGGAACAGATGTTGTGCTTCCCTGTTGGAACTTACCATCTTTGTTGATGCCGTACATGTCCGATGTGTCAGTAAGAGGCTTATAGGTACCTTGGAATTTCGTGCCGAGAGAAGCTGGGGTAGCTGTAATCGTTTTGTTACTGAAGGTAAAACCTGTCTCTTTGTCGACTTTTGTAGCATCGACTGTGATGAATGGAATGTTAGCTTCTACCTTGTCAGCAGTAGTGAAGTTGACGGCATCTGCCGTTGAAGAGGTATAAGTGGCAATCTTTTTTGCGCTTACCTCAGATGGCGTTACTTCAAAAGGCAAACAGAATGTATTGATACCGTCTTTGACACCGCGCTTCAGTTCTACGGATGTAGCAGTGAAGTCGATAGGGGTGTAGAAAGGTGCATCATCTTTAAGAACTAACTTCGAAGTAACATTCTTCGAGCCATCCCATGTGATAACATTGTCCTTGTCATTGTCCTTGTCCAAGAATTCAACTGGTGAGAGAATCATTAGATTGGAATTCTTTGTACGCAGCTGTGGACCGTCGCCATCAGAAACAGCAGCACCAGTCAAGTTGAGGAAGCAGACGTCAGCTGAAATCTTGCTGGTTAAAGTGGCGTAGTCATCGTAATCAACAGAGTGCCAAGGATTTTCCCAAGTACACTGATACTGCCCCTTGCTTAATGAACCGGTGATCTCAACCTGCTTGGAGGTCAGTGAACCATCAGCCAGCGTACGGATAGCAGCACCATCTTTCAGCATAGGACCCTCTAACTGGATATCGTCAATATAAATGGTTTTACCCTCACCATCGGCTGTTTCTTCATAAGGCCAAATAGCAATGACTTTGTTGCTTGTATCAGTAATTTTGTTCTCGTCAGGACCAACACTGTATTCATAGACCATGGTCTGCCATTCGTCTGGAGTGTCATACCAGAAGATACGTTTTACATTATATGCATCATCCTTACCTTCCAATTGCACCATCACGTTGTGCTTATCTTTCATTTTCATTCGGAAAGTCAGGCGACGCAATCCTTTGAAATCAGCATCACCAACAGGCAGTGCGATATTGTGATGCTCTTGATCCCAACCACTAGGATTGGCTTTCAAGGTTGCTTTCAGACACTTATTGCTTCCATCTTCTATTACAGTAGGATCAGCGCGATTCCAGAAATCGCCTTTGGAGCCTGTTGTCTTGTCCTCGCCATTCCAGATGACTATCTGTGCCGAGGCTGCAGTTGCGGTCACTAATGTGACCAATGTGAGTAATAGTTTTTTCATACTTTACAGAGAATTGATTGTTATTATTGTGTTATTGTTTGTTTTATTTAAAATGTTATCCTGAAAAACAATCTTCTTGACTAACTAAAAACTACTATTAACTATTTTTACTAACCAATCAGTATTGCGATACCTTAACATCGCTGACCGTGATAGAACCACCGTAGTTGTTGATGCTCCAGCAGTTCTTCTGAATGCCATAGATACGCTGGGTGTAAGCAACATTATCGTTGATGTACATCACCAATACGCTGTTGTCTGTATAGATATCAATGTTGTAGGTGTTGTCGGCAGGACGGGCAAAACCGTAACCGTCGATACCTGCGATGAAGCCCTTGCCCTCGGCACCTTCTTCCTCGAAGTTGACCTTACGCCAGTTCTCGTCCTCTGGGTTGACAACGATGGTGTAGTACTTTTGAGAATCAGAGCCGCGAACAAACGACAGACCGAACTTGTCCCAATTGTTCGATGTCTTGACTGTGAGCGAGATGTGGTTATGACTACCCAGGCGGTTGTAGAGCACGTAGGCATCGTCGCCTGAGAGTGTACCGCCATTGTAACCGTTGCTGGCCATGACATTGGTAGTAGCCACCTGACCGTATTTGCTGTCCATAGCAGGCACCTCGCCCAAAGTTAACGTACCGTCGGCATGCTGGATAATCTTATGGCATACCAGTGCACCGGCCCATGCAGGCTCACTGTCAGCACCTACGTTGATGTTCTTTTCGAAAATGGTAGAACCTACACGATAAGGACACCAACCCCAAATATAACGGTCAGTTCCGTTAGAGGCCGTCTTGCCGGCATAGAAGGCACGGCTGTCGAGTACACCCTCCTTGCCGTCCTTAGGCCAGTTGGCACCCGGGTCGTTGAAGCAAGCCTTCAGATCATCGTAGCTCTTTGCCATCATATACTTCACCTTGCGGCTCCAGTCAGCGCGGTAACCCTCACTATAGACGAGATACCAGTAGTCGCCCATCTTGAAGACATCAGGACACTCGCACATGCGGTCCCATACCATATTGAAACTGCCTACGTGCTCCCATGTCTTGAGATCGGTAGATTTGAATTCTGCAAACTTCAAGTTGCTGGAAATCACCATACGCCATGAACCATCATCAACCTTGAACACCTGTGGGTCGCGGAAGTCCTTGGTAGAATAACCATAGTCATCACCTTTCAATTGCCACAGGTCGTCCTTTGTCCAAGTCTTGAAGTCCTTCGATGTGGCACGCATCACTACCTCGCGGTTGGGCAGTAGCACGTTGTAACCTGTATAATAAATATAATAGGTCTGGTCAGCCTCATTATATACGGCACAACCTGTTCCCAAGGAAGCATCCTGCAGGGCAGTAGAAGCACCTACGGGCAGCACCTCGCCCAGCGGCTCGTAATTGGCACCGTCGGTAGTGCTGATGCCCCAGAAGGGATGGTAGCATGGACCATTGTTGTCATATTCCTGCAGATAAAGCACCTTGAAGTTGCCTTCCTTCTGATCGTAGAACGGCATGGGGTCGCCACAGCGTCCGAGAGCAGGTGAATAGTAAGTAAGGAAACCTTTCTCGTCGGCTGAATTGAAGAAGGCAGTCGTTCCTGTCCAGTCCTTTTCGGGATCGGGGCCAAACTTGTCGTCGCTGCATGCCGTCAGCGCAAGGGCTGACAGCATGATGGCGAATGTAGAAAATATCTTTGTCTTCATAATGAATTATTTCGTTAAGTAATTGATAGCGTTCTTTGTCATGGTGGCTAAATTCTTGTGGAAGTTCTCCACATAGCCAGCCTCGAAGGTGTAAGAATACCAGTCATAGCAACCGGAACCGATACAGATGACACCACCCTTGCCATCGTGGGCAGGATATTCCCAGGCAACGATAGCACCGTCGCCGCCAACACCGAGAATCTTACCGCCAGTGCGAGCCTCCCAAGCGGCATGGTCGGGATAGTCGCCCCAGTCAGTGCCTATGTGATACTGGGCAGTAGAGTTGGTGATGTGGTAACCGGCATCGGTAGTGTAAACATGACCAGGCTGGTCGCCTTCGATGAGTCCCTGGAACATAGCATGACCGGTCTGACCGTCCCAGATGCGGAATTCCCATGGTCCGCCACAGAGCTCAGCCTTGTCTTCGTCCTGACCCCAACAGTTGTTAGGAGTGGTCCACTCGTCGTCGCCAGTGACACCAATGAACGAAGCCAGGTTGGTAGCATAGCGAGTGAGGAACAGGGCACCGCCATTCTCGTAGAACTGGCGAATCTCGTTCTTAGCCTCCAGTGCCTCAGGAGCATTACTTACGAACTGATCGTGGCCATCCACGCCACCATCCTTATGGTAGTGCCACCACATGATCTTACACTCAGAGAGGTCGATGGTACCGGCATGCAGGTCGGCAAACGAAGCGTAGAGGGTTCCCTCGATGTTGCTCATCATCCACTTGCAGGCCTCCTTGGCTTCGGGATCGAGATCGTCCATCGAAGGAGCAGCCCCGATGAAGAGCGCCTTGGCCTTGTCAATGGCTACCACTGTCACAGTGTAGGTGGTCTCAGCGGTATTGTTCGTCACGGTGTAGGTGACAGGCTGAGAGAAGTCCTGTGCGATGCCTGTTGCAGGCGTGATAGTAGCATTGGCACTGTATTCGATAGTCGGTACGATGCTGGTGACATCAACAGAGGCAGGTACATAGATGGTAATCGTCTTAGCATTCTGGTCGATGGTGCCTTGATAGATGCCGTTGGCAATGAACTGGTAGATGCGAGCCTCGTCGCGCAGCACATTGATAGTCCAGTCGAGTACGACATCGCCATTGGTGATGTGTAGCACTTTGGCAGCATTCATACTAAGTGTCTGTCCCAAGCTGATGTTGGCGGCTGCCCCGTTAGAGATGGTGAGCGTGGTCACCTTCATGGCTGAAGTGTCATAGACTTCAGGAAGGCGAACGGTGATGGTACGTGTGGTGAGGTCGATAGTACCCTCATAGCCATCGAGTGCAAAAGCCTCCACCATGCAGTCGCCGCTGAGTCGCAGGTCGCTGGTATGGTCGTCGCTGCATGCCGTGAAGCCCAGCACGATGAGCAGTGCACCTAATATATTGAATATTTTCGTTTTCATATATCTATAATCTTTAATCTATTAACTCTAAACTTTCAATTACCAGTTGCCGATATTCTGAGTGTAGTGTCCGTTAGAGGCGGAAAGTTGCTGGAAGGGGATGGGCAGATACTCACTCTTGTTAGGAGTGAAGTGAGCCTCGCCATAGAAGGCGTTGTTGTCCATTTCCTCAGCATAATACTTATTGATAACGGTAGCTGCATCGCCCCAGCGCACCAGGTCGAAGAAACGCTCGGCCTCCATAGCCAGTTCCAGACGGCGCTCCATCTTGACAATCTTGACGGCTTCGTCCTTAGAGTAAGTCCCCTTATAGTTGGCGCAATACATCTTGACACCGTAGGCGTTCTGATAGTTGGAAATCATCTGTGTGCTGCCAGCGGCACGGGTGCGCACTTGATTAACCAAAGCGATAGCCTGATCGGTGTTGCCCAACTGTGCGTAAGCCTCTGCACGCATCAAGAGTACATCGGCATAGCGGAACACGATGCGGTTCATCGAACTGGCCCAGTAAGAACCCTTGATGAGGTATTCACCGATGAGGTCGGGATCGACATTCTGCTTCAGTGTGACGTAATATCCATAACCACCGTTCGAACGGCTCCAGATGCTGGTCTTGTCCATCATATATTTCTTGTTGAACATATAGGGCAGTCCAGGCATTCCGACTGTCAGGAACAGACGTGGGTCGGCATTGTCGGCAGTCATGTCGTAGTCCTTCTGGTTGTAGGTATCGAGCAGAGGCAGACCGTCGTCGCCAGTGTGGAAGGCATTTACGAGGTTCTGTGATGGCTTGTAGAAGTCGGTACCGCCATCGGTTGCTCCAGGAATGTTGGGTGGAATCAGTCCGTAGCTCCAGTTCAAGTTACCGTAGGTGGAACCGTCGTTGCGTGAATACTGGATAGCCCAGATGCTCTCGATGCCGTTTTCATACTGCTCCTCGGGGCGGAAATTGTTGTGCATGTCGCGCTCCAAATCGTAGTTGGCATAGAGTGAAGGATTGGTGAACTCGATAACCTTCTCCAAATCCTGCTGATTGATAGATGTGATCTGATGCGTCTTGGCATCGTCCTGACGGTATGCCTTGTAGAGATAAACCTTAGCCAGGAAGGCTGCAGCGGCAGCCTTGGTGGGGCGGCCCTTGTCTGCCTGAGTGACAGGCAGAGTGTTGTAAGCCTCCATCAGGTCATTGATGATCAGTTGCCAACCTTCGTCGTTGGTATATTCCGTATTCGACAGCTCATTGTACTCCTGATAGCTCAGATTCTCGTTCACCACGAAAGGAATGTTCTTGAACAGACGCTTCAACAGGAAGTGAGCATAGGCGCGCAGAAACTTCATCTCTGCCAAGCGCTGGCTCTTCATCTGATAGCTGTCATCGGTGGTGTTGAGCAGTGCGATGGCACTGTTTACACGCGAGAGTGAATTATAAAGACGAACCCAGATGTCGTTGAGGTTCCAGTTGGTGGTGAGCACACCCTGTTCAACCTCTAACTGATGGAATACGTCACCGTCGCTCGTACCTGAACCTCCTTTGTAGGCATCGTCGGAACGCACGTCAAAATTCCACATCGAGAACGATGAGTTGATATCCTCGGCAGTGGTGAAGATGGCATAGGCAGAAACTACCATGGCCTCAGCATTTTCAGGGGTCTTGGCCTGCTCATCGCTCAGCGTACCCTGTGGAGTGTGCTCATCCAGAAATTTGTCGCAGGCTGTGAATGTGCATGCAATACTGATGGCACAGATAATATATAATAGCTTTTTCATATTGCGCTTTGATTTAGAATGAAACATTGAGACCAAACGTTACGTTGAGAGGAATAGGATAGCCGAAGTTGGCATTCTCAGGATCAACGCCCGTGAACTTCTTGCTCTTGATGGTCAGCAGGTTCTGGGCTGAGAGATAAAGGCGCAGACGCGACAGATGAATCTTGTCGCAGATGCTCTTGGGGAAGTTATAACCCAACTGGAGAGTGCGCAACTTAGCGTATGAACCGTTCTCGACGAAATAGGTAGAGACACGTTTCTCGTTATTGTTATCCATCGTGCTGACGGCTGGGATGTTGGATCCCATGTTGTTAGGACTCCAGGCATCGAGTAGGCGACGGCCCTTGTTCAGGTTCGAGATGTTCAGACCACTCCAGAGGTCGGTTTGTTTCTTCAGGTCGCTGATGACGTCAACACCCTGCACCCCCTGCCAGAACATGGTGAGGTCGAAGCTCTTATATTGCAAGTAGATGTTGAGACCCCATGTGAAATCGGGTACTGGTGAATAGATCCAATCCTGATCTTTCTCGTTGATGACACCGTCGTTGTTCAAATCCTTCCAACGGATGCGCCCCAGACCGGCACCATCCTGCTGAGCATGGTTGTCGATTTCTGCCTGGCTTTTGAAAATACCGTCATAGACATAACCCACCTGAGCACCCATCGGATGACCGATAACGCTCTTCACACCGTTACCGCCGAAGGTTCCGTTGGCAGCCAATGTCTCAGGAATCTTGGTAATTTCGTTACGATAGGTACCGATGTTTCCAGCAATGTCGTAAGAGAAAGCACCAATCTCGCCACGATAGCCGAGGTTGAGTTCGATACCCTTGTTGAGCATCTCGCCGGCATTGATCCACTGACTGGAACCCTCACCCATCACACCGATACCAGGCATGAACACCAGAATATCCTTGGTCTTCTTGTAATACCATTCGAACGAACCATAGAGGGCGTTGCGGAAGAGGCCGAAGTCGAAACCGAGGTTGGTCTGTGTGGTGGTCTCCCACTTCAGGTCGTCGTTACCCAACTGGTTACGTTTGAAACCGCTGGGCAGTTGCTGACCACCATTGGTGCCTTGAATGTCGTAGCTGGTACCATAGCTCTGGCCGCCGAAACCAGCCTCACCATAGTTACTCTCGAAAATGGTGTAGCGTGCAATGTTGTCAATCTCCTGGTTACCAGTCTGACCCCATGAGGCGCGCAACTTCAGGTTGTCAATCCATGTGACATCTTTCAGGAACTTCTCCTGATTGATGCGCCAACCTGCAGAGATAGAGGGGAAAGTACCGTAGCGGTGGTTCTTACCGAAACGGCTGGAACCGTCGTGACGGATCGTGAACGAAGCCATATATTTGTCATCGTAAGTGTAGTTCACCTTACCGAAGAACGACACCAGTGTGAAACCTCCGCCGTTACCGTAGGCCTCTGCCTCGCCGACACCGGCGTTGGGCCACATATAGTCTGGGTTCAGTATGGCATAGTCGTATTTCTTGCCACTGATCCATTTGTCGTCCTCGCGGTTAATCTCCATACCCACCATGGCATCGCCACGATGTTTGCCAATCTCCAGGTTGTAGGTGGCAATGGCGTTCCACATCCACTTGGTCCAGTGCTCCTGCTTGCCTTCTACGGCATTGATGGGGTTGGCGACTGTACCCTCTGTGACAGGATAGGTGAAGATACGCTGTTCCTTCTGACTGTAGTCCAGACCGAAGGTAGAACGGATATGGAAGTCCTTCAGAGGATTAATGTCGATATAGGCATCGCCAAACAAGCGCCAGTATGTGTAACGGTTGTCGGCATTACGGTCGAGACGTGCCATTGGGTTTTCGCGGTCGGGATAACCACCTACGGGGCCGGCATAGTCACCATTGATGGTGCGGATGGGCAGCGAGGGGTTGAACTGCAGTACATTCTCGAGGAAACCGCCAGGAGCAGCCACCTCGCTGGTGCGGTTAAGGGTGAAGTGCTCACCTACGGTAATCACGTCGAGGTCCTTGATCTTCAGCAATTTGAACTCGGTATTCATACGAGCAGAGATACGGTTGAAGTCTGACTGCTTGATGATACCCTTGTTGCCATAGTAACCAACGGAGAAGAACGAAGAGCTCTTCTCAGAACCACTGCTCAGCGATACGTTATACTGCTGGATGACACCTGTACGAGTAGTCTCTTTAAACCAATCTGTATCGGCAGCAGGAGTGGTACCTGCTACGTCGAGATACTTGTTCATGGTGATGCCATTCAGTGTGGGTACGCCCTGTGAGTTGTAACCCCAGTCGTAGCGATAACCCAAACCATTCTGGTTGGGGTCGAGACCGTCGTTGACATATCCCTGCCACATCACCTGACCGAACTCCTTGGCATTGAGCACATCCATCTTGTGGGCGTAGGTCTGTACAGACACGCTGGCATCAAAGTCAATCTTAATCTTTCCTTCCTTTCCCTTCTTGGTAGTGATGATGATTACACCATTGGCAGCACGGCTACCATAGATAGAGGCTGAGGCAGCATCCTTCAACACCTGAATAGATTCGATGTCGTTACCATTCAACTCGTGCATACCAGCCTTGGTGGGCACACCGTCGATGATGTAAAGCGGGTCGTTGTTGTTCAGTGTACCGATACCACGAATGCGGACGGTGGCACTACCAGAGGGAGCACCATCGGCCGAAATGTTCATACCTGGCACACGACCCTGCATGGCTTTGATGGGGTTGTTCTCGTTCTGCTTGGCCAGTTCGCCAACACTGACTACCGATACGGCACCCGTCAGGTCGGCTTTGCGCTGGGTGGTATAACCTGTCACCACCACTTCGTTGAGCGAGAAAGCGTCGTCCTGCATCACCACCTTCATGCCGTTGGCAGCAGGGAGCTCTTGTGTCTGATAGCCGATGTAGGTGAACACGAGTGTTTTCCCAGCATCAACCTTCAACTTGAAGTTACCGTCGAAATCAGTAACGGTACCATTCGATGTTCCTTTCTCCATGACGGTAGCACCGATGACAGGTTCGCCTGTGGCATCGGTGACGTTACCAGCAATCTCCTGCGCGTACATTATAGTACATAGCAGCATGGAGAGGAAACTCAAAGTGATTCTTTTCGCTTGTTTCATTTGCTTGTAATTATTGGTTAGTACTCTTGAAAATTAAACTGCCGCAAAAGTACTATAAAAATATGCGAGCGATTAGAAAAAATCGTTCGCATACTAAAAAAAATGTTTCATGGAACAAATGTTGACTATTATGTCAATTCTGTTCACTTTGCCCGTCCTGTCGCAAGTCCATGGGGTATTTGCCGTATTGTTGCTTGAAACATTTCGAAAAATAACCTGGGGTGCCGAAGCCTACCTCGTAGGCTATTTCCTGAACGGTCTTGGTGGTAGTGCAGAGTAATGCGTAGCCTTGTTGCAGACGCATCGTACGGAGCAATTCGACCGGTGTCAGACCTGTAATAGACTTGACACGGCGGTACAGTTGCACACGGCTCAGTCCCATCGACTCCCCCAAGTCATCCACCTTCAGATTGGCATTGCCCATTTTCTGGCGAATAGCCTCCTTCAGCTGTTCAGCGAAGATGACGTCCTGCGAGCGTGGCGTAGGCATGTCCTGCTCGGCAATCTCTAACAGCGAGCGCTTGGGGTGCTGTGCCACATGGGTGTATAGCTGTGTCTCTTCCTCGTTGAGGGCTTGGCGTTGGCGAATGGCCCGACGGGTCTGCCAATAGGCATATAGCAGGGCACCTATGGCTATGATGAGCATGGCGATGAGGATGATACTGCCGATGAGCATCTTGTGCTGCACGTTGTAAAGTCCTAAATAGTCCTCCAGCTTGTCTTGTATGGTGACGAGGTCTTTGTTCTGTTGAAGCAGTTTCTTGGTGGTCGTTGCTATTGGCCATACGTTTTCCTTCACCACTAAGATGCCGTCCAGCGTATTCTGACGCTTATAGGGCTTGCCAGTCAGGATGTTGATGGCCAGTTTGATGATTTCAGCACCCCCCGTGGGATAGACATAGCTTGCCAACTGATGACCTAACTGCACATATTCCAATCCTTCGCCTGGCATGCCGTCGATGCCGAAAATCTTGATGCGGTCTTCTGTTTTGGTCTCGGCAACGGCACGATAGACTCCTGTAGCCATACCGTCGTTATGGCAAAACACGATATCGGGCAGATGCCCCGTATGTATCTGTTCCAATGCGATGCGGTATGGGGTGTCGGAACTCCAGTCGCCTTCACGACAGACATATTCCACCTCGTCGTGCCCCTGCATGGCCTGTGCAAACCCCTTGTGGCGCTCTTGGGCAGGCGAACTGCTCATCAGGGCTGTAATCTCCATGATGAAGGGCTTGTGGTCTTTGATGCCGTGAGCCACGTCAAGGACATTGACACCGATGGCACGTCCCGCCTCCACATTGCTTCCTCCGATAAAGGCGGTATAACTATTTTCGTCAACTGTGCGGTCGAAACAGATGACGGGTATGCCACGTGCTTTGATGCGAGCAAGCGCCTCGCCAGTAGGCTCTGCCTCGTTGGGAGCTACCACCAGTAGATCGATGCCGGCATCTGCCATGCTGTCGATTTGCTGGATTTGCCGTTTGGTGTCATCGTAAGCACAGACGATGGAAACCTTCACATCGTGGTCATAAAGGTGCTGGGCAGCCAGCATCTCGTTGTTGATTTTGTCGCGCCAAGGCCCAGCAGAACATTGCGATACACCTATTTTATATATCTTCTTGCTGTTAGAGCAAGAAGTGAGCAGCAGGAGCAGTGCGAAAAGCATCCAGATGATTTTCCTCATGTGAACTGATAATTTTGTTTTGCACTGCAAAGATAATAAAAAATCGTTTTCCGCTATCATTTAAGGAAAAAAATGCTACCATTAAGAGAAAAAATTGCTACCATTAATAGTAGCAAAAAAAAGCCCAAGGAAATTCTTCCCTGGGCTCTCTTGTTTTTATTGGTTATATTCTTTATTAGATGGACATCAGATATTCGATACTGTTCTTAGCCAGCTTCAGAATATTGTCTTGACAAGAGTTGTTCTTGGGGTGGGCGCTGATATCGTTAGTGCCATCCTCGTTCTTCATAGAGAACTCGCAACCGCCATTACCAATACAGAGCACGGTGCCACAACCCTTTTGGAATCCATCAGGAGCCTTCTCGGCACCCTTGGCCTCCCAGACGTTCAACTGGCTGACCCACTTCACCTGGCTATCCCATGTGCCGAGAGGATAGATACCATATTCCTCAGTAATCGACTTGTAGCACTCTTCCGTATCGTTATCCAATTCGGTCAGAATACCTGGAATATCAAAGAATAGAATATTGTGGTTCTCTGTCCAACCAGCACCCTTCATGGCGATAGCAGCAAAGCACTCGTCGTTGATCTTCTCAACAGGGATTCCCTCATAGATAGCATGTTTGCTGTAGTCCATGGAGAACTTGCCAGTGTTTACACAGACTCCCATTTTCCAAACATCGGGATTGATATTTCCACGACCAACATCAACGCCTGGAGCTGTGCGAAGGAGAGATGTTTTAACACGGTTGATGGTTCCGATGTATGGCACGGCATACGACCACAGCAGCAGGTTGCCACCATTCTTGACATATTGCTCGATAACAGGAGCTGCATTCTTAGCTACGTCAGAGAAATTCCAAACATCGTCAGCACTTCCCTCGTCAAAGTCGCGCAACCAGAAGAGCATGCGGTAGTCTTCGATATTTTCAACGGTGCTGATATTTCCAAAGTAAACATATTCCCCCTTTGGATAAGTTTCCTGGAACCAGAGCCATGCTGAGGCTTCGTCATCATCGCCTTTCTCCAGCAGTTCCTCGGGAGTAGCATATTCAGACAGGAAGGCTGGAATCTTACCACCAATCTTGGTAGAAGCAGAGATAGGCAGCGCCTTACCCTCGGCATTCTGAGCAATGAGGGTTGCTTCCCAACGTTCCTTCATCTCAACACCCTTGATGGTGTAGGAAGTGCCGGTAACGGTTTCAGTAATCTTCTTAGAACCATCGCCGTTGACCAATGTGAGAATATAGGAAGTAGCATCCTCTGCTGCATTCCAAGTGATTTCCAGATTGTGCTCATCGTCAGAGATATCTACCTGAGTCATCTTCAGGTTCTCTGGGGCTGTAGCACCACCACGTGTGTAGCTGGTCATCACACCCTTAGAGGTAGCATCGCCATTGGTATATTTGAAGAGGAACTCGTAGAGCTGGTTCGTCTCCAGATTCTTGAGCGTGAAGGAATTACCCTCAATAGTAGTCAGACCCTGAGTCTGTGAACCATTCTTGAAGACAGCCACCTGCATTTGAGCACCTGTTGGCACCTGCGACCAAGTGAGCGTGTAGTCGTAATCGTTAGCACCGCTGGCTGCACCAGAGATGGTGGTGACATCGGGAGCTGGCAATTGCATGGCAGCTGAACCTGGGAGGTCTCTGTCCTGACAGGAAGCCAACAGCAGGACGCCCATCAGTGCTGCACCTATTTTATTATATATAGTCTTCATAATTACTTTAATTTTTCAGTTCTTCAATTTTTTAATTCTTAATAGCCTTTGTTCTGATGGTAGAGCCCCTGAACATAGTTCATCTGGTTAGATGCGATGGGGAAATACTCGTTCTTACCCTTGGTGAAGAAGGCATCCTTATAGTAGAGGGCATAGGTCTGACCATCGTATTCATCGTTTACCTCAGAAGCAAAGTACTTGTTGAGCGTTTGAGAGAGCATGCCCCAACGACGTAAGTCGAAGAAGCGGTGTCCTTCCATAGCCAGTTCTACACGGCGTTCCCAGCGCAGAGCCTTGCGAGCATCGTCCTTAGAGGCGAAGTTACCGTACTTACTGATTTCGCACTGATCCTTAGCATAGCCGATAAGTGACTTCGCATTGATGTCTTTTGCTGCACGGTCGCGGATGGTGTTGATGATTTCCAAAGCCTCGCCGTTAAAGTCACCGCTCTCGATGAGGGCCTCGGCACGCATCAGCATCACATCTGTATAGCGCAGCACGTAGTCGTTCTGGGCAAATGCCTGCCAGGGGTTGTCGTAGGTCTCACCCTTAGAACGTTGAGGAATCTCCTTCATAGAGCAGTAGTAACCGTAGGTGTTAGGAGTACGGCTGTTCTTCTTCTCCAGGGTGAAATCAGCCTCGTATTTGTAAGGATAGGTAGGCATACCGACGGTGTGGAACAGACGTGGGTCGTACTTGTACTTTAAATCGGCACCCAAAGTGAGGATGGCATTATGATCCTCGTCGAAATTATCCATAGGCAGACCGTTCTTGGTCTTGAAGGCGTTGACCAGGTTCTGTGAAGGCTTGTGGAAGTCCCAACCGCACGACCACATGAGCCATACACCATTCAGCATGTTCGACCAGTTGGCACGTCCGTAGAGCGTACCGTCGTCGGCCTTACCAGAGTGCTGTACGGCAAAGATACTCTCGCAAGAATTGGCATAGTCCTGTAGGAAGATATGACCGTAGGTGTCGAGATAGCCGTATTTTGAATTCTTTACCACTTCGGTATATTCCAGTACTTTCTTGATCTTAGCCTGATCGACATGGTCGTATCCAGTGGTAGCCTCATAACCATCGCCGTAAGCCCAGTTGAGATAACACTTTGCCAGATAGGCAGCGGCAGCCACCTTGTGGGCACGTCCAGTCTTGCCAGGATCGGCCTCTGCCAGATTCTCGTAAGCATATTGGAAGTCGTCGATAATCAACTGCATGAGGTCGTCGTGCGAGCTCTGTGGAGTAGCCTCGATAGCGGCATTGTCCATACCTTCAGTGATGAAAGGCACTTCATACCACATCTGCTGCAATTTGTAATAGAAATGGGCACGCAGGAAACGAGTCTCAGCCTTCAGTTGCTTGATATTAGCAGTCTCCTCCACATTCTGCATGGCTCCCAAAGCACGGTTGCAACGAGAGATAGCACTGTATAGTTGATACCACAGTTCGTCGAATTCACCACGGTCGGGCTGTAAGGTAGAGAAAATCTCCATGGGGTGATAGCCGGTGTCGTTCTCGCCGGAGCCACCTTTGAGACAGTCGTCGGCACTCATGTCGCCATATGGCCACAGGTTGAAGGGATAGGAATACCAGTCATCGCCCAGTTTGGCGTATGCTGCGGTGACAAGTTTCTCAGGGCTTGAGAACGCTGTTCCTTCATCGAGCGTACCCTGAGGCTTCAAATCATCAACGCTACATGATACTGCAAGGGCAGAAAGCAGTAGCGTTGCTATATATAGATTGATCTTTTTCATTGTTCTTGTTTTTTTATTATCAATTGTCAATTCTTTAGAAACCAAGCTGTATTCCGAATGTGAATGAAGCTGTATGAGGATAGTTCCATGCTGTATTCTCAGGATCAGAGCATGTCAGTGAGCTTGACTTGATGGTCAGCAGGTTGTCGCCAGAGAGATAAATGCGGGCACTGGAAAGCAGCAATTTCTTGACCAGAGAATCGGGTATGCGGTAGCCCAATTGCAGGGTACGTAATTTGATGTAGGAGCCATTCTCGACAAAGTAGGATGACATACGACCTTCGTCTGCACCATTAGAGGTGGTCAAAGCAGGAATGGTAGAGCCTGGGTTGGCTGGTGTCCATGCGTTGATAACGCGTTCACCCTTATTAGAACCGGCATCGGTGATGCTCCAGAAGTCAGTCTGGTATTTCTGGGTGTTGATAACGTCAACACCAGATACTCCCTGCCAGAACATGGTGAAGTCAAAGTCCTTGTAACCAAGGTTGACATTGAAACCGTATGAGAAGTTGGGCACTGGATTGAATACCCATGTGCGGTCGGCCTCGTTAATCTTGCCGTCACCATTGAGGTCGGCATATTTCAGACCACCCACGCGGGCACCGGCCTGTCCGGAAGCCAGCACTTCCTCGCGCGACTGATAGAGTCCTTCAGCCACATAACCGATGAGAGAACCATAGGCTTTTCCGTCCTGAGCCAAGTTGTGGAAGTCGTTGTGCTCGTAAGAGTTCTTAGACTTCTCAGGCAGATAGGTCACCTTAGAGCGGAAGAAGTCGAAGTTACCGGTGATGTCGTAAGAGAGTCCGTAGGAGGTCTTATGACGATAGCCCAGGTTGAACTCCATACCCCAGTTCTTCAGTGTAGGACCGTTGATCCAAGTCTGACCACCGAAACCGATAGCACCGAGGAAGGCGGGCTGTACGAGCATGTCCTTCGTCTCCTTGAAGAAGAGGTCGTAAGAACCATAGAGGTCGCCTCCGAAGAGTGAGAAGTCGGTACCGAAGTTCCACTGTGAAGAAGACTCCCACTTCAGGTCTTCGTTAGATGACTGTGACTTATAGTAACCAGAGGGCAGTGTACCTGAACCCTGCAGATTGAGGTCGTAAGCGGTAGAGTTCTCACGGCTTGAACCATAGTCGGCAATATAGAGTCCGTAGTGGGCATTGTTAGAGTTCATGCCCTGATTACCGGTAACACCATAGCTGGCACGAATCTTCCAATCGCGCAGCCAGTCAGCTTTGATATGCTTAGACAGGCGATAACCGAGTGATACGGATGGGAAAGTACCATACTGGTGATTCTTACCGAAACGGCTGGAACCGTCGTGACGTAATGTAAATGAAGCCAGCAGTTGGTCGTTCCAGTTATAGTCGATCTTACCGAAATAAGACATCAGTTTGTAGCCGTCACCAGCACCACGAACAGTCTGGATGCCAGTACCGGCACTGGGCCACATATAGTCGATTGTTTCCAAGGGATAGTTCACACGGCGGCCTGCAAAGTCGATGCCATTGTCCTGATGAGCCTCCAGTCCGAGCAGGATATTGAGGTTGTGGTTCTCGGCGATATCAAAATTATACTGAGCAGTGTTCGACCATGTCCACTTTGTGCTGTGGGTCTGAGCCAGTTCACTGGCATTGGTGTCATTGTTGACAACATCAGAATGCCAGGTGTGGGTCAGTGCGCGGATATAGCTGTTGGTATAATCGATACCGAAGTTAGAGCGAATCAGCAAACCCTTGATGGGAGCGATGTCAACGTAGGCGTTGGCAAAGATGCGCCACTTCTTCAGACGGTTGTCCTTGTTGTGATAAAGTTCGCGCATGGGGTTCTGACGGTCACTCATACCACCGACAGGACCAGAGAATGTCTCGCCGTCAATCTCGTAAACGGGCAGCGTGGGCGCCATTTTCAGGGCGTTCTCCAGAGGTGCACAATCTACATTATTAGAATAAGAGAAGGCAGCATTCTCACCAATCGTCACAATCTTGTTGATTTTGTAACTGCTGTTGAAACGAGCTGAGAAGTTCTCGAAATCAGTATGCTTCAAGACACCGGTGGCCTTCTTATATCCGGCTGAGAAAAGCATGGTGGTTTTTTCTGAGGCCTTTGACAATGAAACGTCGTAGTTCTGAGTGACACCAGTGCGTCCAATCTGGTCAACCCAATCGGTATCGCTGAACGGCATGGTCTGCTTGGCATTCATATAACCATTGTAGAAACCACCGATATGATATGTATCCATCATACCGGTATTGGGGTTATAGACAGTGATAGGCTTACCACCCTCAACATTAATTCCAAGACCATAGTTTGCGGCATAGTCCTCAGGATTCTTGCCGTCGTTGAGAGCAGCCTGTACAAGAGCAGTAGCATACTGCTGACTGTTGAGCAACTTCATCTTTTGTGTCATCCACGCTACAGAGATGGAAGCGTTGAAGTCGATGTTGATCTTGTCGCTCTTCTTACCTTTCTTGGTTGTGATAATAATCACACCATTGGCAGCGCGGCTACCATAGATAGAAGCCGAAGCAGCATCTTTCAATACTTGCATCGTCTCAATGTCGTTGGTGTTCAAACTGTTGAGCGAACCACTGTATGGCACACCGTCAACAATGAAGAGAGGAGCAGTACTTGATCCACCCATAGAACCGATACCACGGATTTGTACGTTGGCTTCGCCAGAGGGAGAGCCATTAGTGGTGATGGTCATGCCAGGTACTTTTCCCTGCAGAGAAGCCATGGGGTCGGTGGTGCTGGCCTTGAAGTCCTTTGTTTCAACAACACCTACTGATCCGGTCAAGTCTGCCTTGCGTTGAACCTGATAACCAGTGATGACAACCTCGTTCAGTAGTTGGGCATCATCTTTCATTGTTACTGTCATCCCGTTCTGGGCTGGCATCTCAACAGTCTGGTAACCGATGTAGGAGAAGACAAGGGTCTTGCCTGCTTCAACCTTCAACTTAAAGTTACCATCGAAATCGGTAACGGTACCGTTATTAGTACCTTTCTCCATGACGGTGGCACCGATGACGGGGCCCGTAGCGTCATTCACGGTTCCTGTAATCTCCTGTTGCGCGTACATTATAGTACATAACAGCAGTGAGAGGAAACTCAGAGTGATTCTTTTCGTTTGTTTCATTGCTTGTTAAAAATTGGTTAGTACTCTTGTTAATTTGTGTCGCAAAAGTACTACTAATAATAGTAGGTGGATAAAACAGATGTTTCATAGAACTAAAAAAATCGTTCAATGTAACATATTTGTTAAACATTGAACGATTTTTATTAATTCTTCTTGATATCACCAGGTAATATCCCGAATTCGTCTTTGAAGCATTTGGTGAAATAGCTGGGGGCTGTGAATCCCACTTGATAGGCTATTTCACTGACGGAGAGGTCGGTGGTCTGAAGAAGTATCTTGCTACGGTTGAGGCGACTCAGACGGATGATATCGACTGGGGTTCGACCTGTCTGCTGCTTCACCTTTCGATAGAGTTGTACGCGACTGACTCCCATCTGAGCGGCCAGTTCCTCTACACCGAAATCACTGTTACCTATCTGTTCCTGTACGTGCTGACGTAATAATTCCAGGAAGCGGGCATCGGCATCACCTTCTATCTGCTCTATCTCCTCGGGTGTTACCTCGGTGATTTGTGGTCTGGGCTCGGAGGCTTGGGGGGTGGTGTCTGAAGTCTGAGGGCTGATGTCTGAGGGTTGAGGTGTGAGCGGAGAGTTGACCACCATGGAGAAAGCCTGGCGTTCCAAACGATGGCGACGGCGCATATTGGTGATGATGATAATCGCACTGATGGTAATGATGAAGATGATGACTTCCATAAGGATAGTGATGGCTCGTTGGGTGTCGAGTTCCATCATATAGTTGTCTGCCTTCTCGTGCAGTTGATCGAGGTAGGCCGACTGGCGCATTATTTCCTCACTCTCCATCTGTAGAACGTATGCATTGTCGCGTGTGACGAGGGCAGACATCAGCATATTCTCTTTCTTGTATGGCTTCTTCTCAAGAATGTCAAGGGCAAGCTGGATGATTTGATCACCATGGGTAGGGTAGATGTAGCTGGCGTCAAGCAGAGAGTCGCGTACAAGTTGGATACCTCCTTCTTTGCCAGGCAGTCCGTCAATGCCGCAAAACTTAGTTGATAGTCTGGCGTTAAGTGTTGAGAGGGCTTTACGGGCGCCCATTGCCATGCGGTCGTTCTGTCCGAAGACAAAGTCGATGTTGCTTAGGTCTCCTTGGTAGTTTTTGACAGCATCGTAGGCACTTTGCTCTGTCCAGTCGCCTTGCAAGGAGGCTACAAGTTGCAGTTGCGGATACTTGCTGACTGCCTCGATGAAACCATTGTGGCGTTCAATGGCTGGAGAGGAGTCCTTCAGTCCCTTGATTTCAAGAATGCGTCCCTTGCCATTCAGCTGATGGGCGATATATTCTCCCATCGTACGTCCCATCTCATGGTTGTCGGCACTGATGAAGGCGGTATACTTCTTGGTGTCCGTCTTTCGCTCGAAGACTATGACGGGGATGCCATGTTCAAAGGCCCGGTCGATGGCGGGAGAGATGGTCTTTACCTGATTGGGAGCAACAATCAGTAGGTCGATGCCTGTCTTTATAAGACTGTCGATTTGCTGAACTTGTCGTTCATCGCTGTCGTGGGCAGAGGTGAAGTGTAAGTCGACATTGCCTTGAATATAGGCACCCATGCGCAACTCTGCGTTCTGCTTCTCACGCCAGATATCCTGAGAGCATTGGGAAACGCCGATTACATATTCGGGTTCTTGCTTATTGCAACTGGAGATGACCAGAAGCAGCATTACTACTACAAATGTCTTTATGCTATTTTTCATTGCCTAGGTAGTTTGGTGGTTTTACGGTTGGCTTTCGCCTTCGACGTATTCTTCGAGAAACATGTGTTCTCCGTCGAAGACGGCATAGGTGAACTGGCTAATCCAGTCACCGAGAATCATCAGTCGGGTATGGCGTGCGAGCTTGATGTCAAGTTCGATATGCCGATGCCCGAATATGAAGTAATCAATATCGGGATGTTCTTCGATGTACTCGTTTGCAAAGAGTACAAGGTGTTCCCTGTCTTCTCCCATATAGGATGGCTCGTCGGTCTCCTTATGCTTGATGTAGCTGTGCTTTGCCCACGTGAGTCCGAAGCTCACACCCCAACGGGGATGGAGGGCGGAAAAGAGCCATTGGCACACCTTGTTATGGAAGATGGCACGAATCACCTTAAACGACTTGTTGGGGTCGCCCATGCCGTCTCCATGAGCCAAGAAGAACTCCTTGCCGTAAATCTCGGTGGTCTCGGGTTGCTTGTGGAGAATAACGCCACATTCCTTTTCCAGATATTCGTATGCCCAGATGTCGTGATTGCCCGTGAAATAGTGCACCTCAACCCCCATATCTGTCAGTTCGGAGATTTTTCCCAAGAAACGGGTGAACCCCTTTGGCACCACATACTTGTATTCATACCAGAAGTCGAACATGTCGCCTAAGAGGTAGATAGCAGCAGCTTTCTCCTTGATACTGTCGAGGAAACGCACAAGGCGGCGTTCCTGCATCCGTTGATGTGGGATGGCCAGCGACCCAAGGTGGGCATCGGAAAGGAAATAGACGTTCTTCATCGGTCAATCGAGTCCAAGTTCGACACGTGCCTCTTCTGACATCATACTTTGATCCCAAGCAGGTTCGAAGACGAGGTTGACATTGGCACTCTGGATGCCATCTACACTCTCTACCTTCGTGCGTACATCTTCCAATATAAAGTCGGCAGCAGGACAGTTAGGTGCCGTGAAGGTCATGTCAAGCTCCACAGAAGCATCCTCCTGCACATCAATTTTATAAATCATTCCGAGGTCGTAGATGTTGACGGGAATCTCTGGGTCATAGACCGTTTTGAGCACGTCAACAATCCGTTCCTCCAATGTGGTTTTCTCTTCTTGTGTCATTTTTTGCAATATTTTCTGCAAAGATACAAAATAATTATGAATTATGAATGACGAATGACGAATTATTTGATTTTCAATGCTCGCATGGCATTGAGCACAGCCAATACAGTGACACCGACATCTGCAAAAACAGCCATCCATAATGTGGCCAGACCGAAGGTGGCCAGTATCAGAACTGCTATTTTCACGCCAATGGCAAACCATACGTTCTGACGGGCGATGGCGCGGGTGCGTCGGGCGATTTGGATAGCTAAGGCAATCTTAGAGGGCTTGTCGTCCATCAATACCACATCGGCTGCCTCAATAGCGGCATCACTGCCCAGTCCGCCCATGGCGACACCAACGTCAGCACGAGCCAAAACGGGGGCGTCATTAATGCCGTCACCAACGAAGAGAGTTGAGAATTGAGAGTTGAGCGTTGAGAGTTGTTCCATATAGGCGACTTTGTCGGCAGGCAGCAGTTCTGCATGGTATTCATCCAGATTGAGCTGCTGGGCTACATGGTCAGCCACTTCCTGGCGATCGCCAGTGAGCATGATGGTGCGCTCTACACCTGATTCTTTTAGCAGGGCGATAGCCTCGGCACTGTCTTCCTTGATTTTGTCGTTGATGACGATATGTCCGGCATAGACACCGTCGATGGCTACATGGATAATGGTACCCACATGATGGCAGTCGTGCCATTTGGCACCGACGGCATCCATTAACTTGGTATTACCCACGGCTACTTTCTGTCCTTCTACCATTGCACAGATGCCCTGTCCGGCAATCTCCTCTATATCGGTGATGCGACAACCGTCGGTGGCTTCATCGGGAAAAGCATCGCGTAACGCTGCACCAATAGGGTGGGTGGAGAAATGTTCCACATGGGCAGCCAGATGCAGCAGTTGGTGCTCATCGCAGCTGTCAGGGTGGACGGCCTCGACAGCAAACTGTCCATGGGTGAGTGTACCCGTCTTGTCGAAGACGACCGTCTTAATCTTAGCCAATGTATCCATATAATTAGCACCCTTGATGAGGATTCCCTTCCGCGAGGCACCTCCGATACCACCGAAGAAGGTGAGGGGAACACTGATGACCAATGCACAGGGGCACGACACTACGAGGAACATCAATGCACGATAGAACCAAGTGGTGAAACTGCCTCCCAATAGGGACGGGATGACTGCAATGGCGATGGCGGCAAAGACTACGATAGGTGTATAGATGCGGGCAAATTGGGTGATGAAAGTTTCACTCTTTGACTTATGCTCGGTGGCGTTTTCTACGAGCTCAATGATTTTAGAGACGGTACTCTCAGCGAAAGCCTTGGTAGTGCGCACGCGGATGACACCTGAGAGATTGACACATCCTGAGATGACCTCATCCTCTACCGCGATATCGCGTGGCATACTTTCACCGGTAAGGGCGATGGTATTCAGTGCCGACGAGCCCTCAATAACTACGCCGTCCAAAGGTACTTTCTCTCCTGGGCGTATGACAATAGTAGAACCTACTTCCACTTGATTAGGATCGACATTCTCCAACCGCCCTTTCACCTCTACATGTGCTACATCGGGTCGGATGTCCATCAGGTGCGAAATACTCTCACGGCTCTTCCCTTCGGCATAACCTTCAAAGAGTTCGCCAACCTGGAAGAACAGCATGACGAAGACTGCTTCGGGAAACTGGGTTTCTGCACCAGGTATAAAACCAATACAGAGTGCTCCGATAGTGGCAACAGACATCAGGAAATGTTCGTCGAAGGCCTCGCCATGGGCTATTCCTTCTGCGGCTTCTTTGAGCGTGTCGTGACCAATGATGAGATAGGGCACGAGATAGATGAGCAGAAGTTGCCAGGTAGGAAGTGCGAAACTCTTCTCAATAATAACGGCAATTATTAACAGAACGGCGCAGATAATAATCATTGCCAACTGATGTTTCAGCCCGTCGTGATGGTGTTCATGATGGTGCTCATGAGCACAGCATTCATGATGTTCGTGATGATGTTCGTGTGACATACCTTTTCTATCTTTGTTATTGTTTTCTGACTGCAAAGGTATGGAAAGAGTTTCGCAATTGCGTTGCAAATGGGAAAAAAGTGGCGATTTCTGCAACTGGATTGCAAAAGGGGCTCAAAGGCGTCCGCTCTCTTTGTAGCTGTAGTAAGCCCCATCAGTGACGATGATATGATCGAGAAAATGAATGCGCATGGTATCGCAGGCGCGCTTGATATGCGTGGTGATGTCATTATCTTGAGGACTGGGACGCAGACTGCCTGAAGGGTGGTTGTGGCAGACGGCAAGGATAGTGGCATTAGCCAGTACTGCCTCCTTGATGATAATCCTCACATCAACTGACACCTCCGTGATACCGCCATGGGAAATACGCATCTTCTTGATGAGTCGGTAGTTCTGATTCATAAGCAGAATCCAGAACTCTTCAGTATCCAAATCCTGCATCACCGGGTGCATGTGGTTATAGATACGGGTGGCTGTACCGCAGTCAGGACGTTCTTCGGGCGATTCCATCTGTCGGCGCTTGCCCAGTTCGCACGCTGCCAGGATGGTGATGGCTTTAGCCTCGCCGATGCCATTATATTCGCACAGTTGGTGGATGGACATCTTGCCCAGCGTATTAAGATTGTTGTTGCAGTCGTTAAGGATGTGTTTCATGAGGTCAACAGCACTCTCCTTCGTTGAGCCCGAACCAATCAGAATAGCCAACAGCTCGGCATTTGACAGTGCTTCGGCACCTAAGCGCATGAGTTTTTCACGAGGGCGATCTTCCTCTGCCCAATGGTTGATAGTAAGTTTGTCCATTATTTATAGAAATTCTTCTCGAAAGCCGTGAACTCATCCTGTTTCAGCACGCAACGTTTCCACCAGCTCTCAATAAAACCAAGCCCATAGCCCATCAGTTGGACAAAGGCGGCAGGAATACTGAGCAGTCCCACTTTCAGACTCTTGTTCTGAAGAGTAGAATCGATACAGATGATGATAGCATAAAACAGGATAGGCAAAATGAACCACCAATGCCAAGCGGTCAATGCCAAACTGCCTATGGTTCCCAAAGTAAACACTGTTGGCAACAGATGAACCAGTTTCATCGTGCCAGGATGGCGTTTCTCAAGATTGATACGGGCTATACCACTGTTATATACCTGTCGGAAGAACTTGCGGAAATCGGTGCGACGCTTGTGCCATACCCACGCATCAGGAAGTAATTGAGGCTGGTAGCCTGCTTCTACGATGCGATAGCTGAAATCAATATCCTCACCAAAACGCATCTTTGAGAATCCGCCCAATTGGAGATAGACATCACGACGGATGCCCATATTGAATGAACGGGGATAGAACTTGTCGAGCTTCTTCTTGCCACCGCGAATGCCGCCAGTGGTGAAGAATGATGTCATCGAATAACTGATAGCCTTCTGGACGGGTGTGAAAGATGGGTGGGCTGCATCAGGTCCGCCAAAGGCAACGAGTTGAGAGTTGAAAGATGAGAGTTGAGAGTTGATATTTTCCAAATATCCTTCTGGCACTACCACATCCGAGTCAAGGATGATGACGTAATCACCGTGAGCACGTTCCACTCCATAGTTGCGACTCTGTCCGGGACCACTGTTATCCTTATAATAATAATGTAAATCAAGGATGCCTGCGTACTTGTCGCAAACATCCTTGCATGGTTTCTTCGAACCGTCTTCTACAATCACTACCTCAAATGATGGAGCTGCGAGCGCAGAGTCAGACTTGTCTGTACTTTGCCGAGTCGTGACAGAATTCGAGTGAAGCTCAAAGTCTTTCAGTGTTTGAGAACAAAGGCTCTCAAGCAACTCGTCCACTTCGTCAGGGCGATTGAAAACTGGAACGATAATCGAATACTTCAATTTCTCAAATCCAGATTACTCCTTCACACGGTTCAGATAGCTGCCGTCGCGAGTGTCAACCTGAATGAGGTCGCCCTCGTTGATGAAGAGAGGTACACGAACCTCAACACCAGTCTCCAGAGTAGCAGGCTTGGTAGCATTGGTGGCTGTGTCGCCCTTGATGCCTGGCTCTGAGTGAGTAACACGAAGATTGGTCTTCACAGGCATTTCTGCATAAAGCACAGTGCCGTCGGTGGTGTCGCTAACTACTGACACAACATCGCCTTCCTTCATATACTCATGACCGATTACGAGGTCGTTAGCAATAGGAATCTGTTCGAAAGTCTCCTGATTCATGAAAATACGACCTTCCTGATCCTCATAGAGATACTGATAGTCACGGTGCTCAATTACCACGTCTTCCAACTTTTCACCAATGTTGTAACGGCGCTCCAGTACACGTCCGTCGGTAACATTCTTCAGTTTGATGTTCATAATGGTGTTACCCTTACCTGGCTTACGATGCTGGAAATCAATGCAAACCCAAATGGCACCATCCATACGGATAGCGGTTCCCTTTTTAATGTCTTGTGAATTAATCATATAAAATAGCTATTTTGATATAAAATATTCGTTTTGCGGGTGCAAAGGTACAAAAAAAATGAGAAATTAGAAATGATATATGAGAAATTTGCATAAAAAACTTGCGTATTTCGAAATTTATGCGTAATTTTGCACCCCGATTCATGGAATAATAACAATAAAAAGATAATAAAACAATGAAAAGAACATTTCAGCCACACAATCGCCGTCGCGTGAACAAACATGGTTTCCGTGAGCGCATGGCAACTAAGAATGGTCGTCGTGTATTGGCTTCACGCCGTGCAAAAGGACGCAAGAAGTTGACCGTTTCTGACGAGAATCACGGAAAGTAATTTCTGTCCACGGAAGAGTAAAGGAAAGAAACATCGGGAGTAGACTGAAGGTCGGCTCTCGATTTTTTTTTGTATATAATTTGGCATTATCGATAATTCTTTGTACTTTTGCCGTTTAGATAGATGTGTATTATATATAATAATGAACGCGAAAGAAATCTTTAGCAAGATAATGAGTAAGATAGGTAGCTATTACGTGCTTCTCAATCTTTTGGGAATGGCAGTCGTCGTTGTCCTGTTGTGCTTGGCGGTGAAGTTTGGATTGGCTGTTTATACACACCATGGCGAGGGGATAGCCGTACCCGAACTGAAGGGTATGTCTTACCATAGGGCACGACTGTTGCTGGAGGAGAACGGTCTGAATATTGTTGTCAGTGATTCCGGCTATGTCAAGACGATGCCGGCAGATTGTATTCTGGCTCAGACACCAGGTCACGGTTCGAAAGTGAAGTCGGGCCATACTATTTATGTGACGGTTAACTCGCCCTCGTCTCCCACTTTCGCTATTCCTGATATTGTAGATAATTCCAGTTACCGCGAAGCAGAGGCTAAGTTGATGGCTATGGGCTTTCGGCTGACAAAACCGCAACGCGTGATTGGCGAAAAAGACTGGGTTTATGGTATTCTGTGTAGGGGCAGGCGCGTGTCGAATGGCGATCGTGTTCCTATAGACTATCCCCTCACACTGATGATAGGTACAGGAAACTATGACGAAGAGGATTCGGCTTTGGATGAGTTTATTGATCCCACCTATGAGGCTGACCCGACGGACGGGATGAATACTACTACGGAGACAGCACAACCTGAGGTTGACGAATTTGAGGAGGTAAAAGCACCATGACGGATGAATTGGACGACATAGTCTTTTTGGAAGACGGCGGTGAAGAGCAGGGGGAGCTTTACGAGCACCTTAGAATGGAGGTGGATCGTGGGCAAGAGTCTGTCCGCATTGATAAGTATATGTCCGAACATGTCCAGCACTCGTCGCGTAATCGTATTCAGAAAGCTGCTGACGCCGGTTTCATTCAGGTAAATGGAAAGCCCGTCAAAAGTAATTATAAGGTGCGCCCTGGAGATGTGATAACGCTGATGCTCGACCGTCCTCATTATGACACTACGATAGAGCCGGAAGACATTCCCTTAGAGGTTGTTTATGAGGATGATCAGTTGATGGTTATCAACAAACCGGCAGGAATGGTGGTGCACCCAGGCTGTGGCAATTTCCACGGCACATTAGTCAATGCAGTCGCTTGGCATTTGCGCGACTTGCCCAGTTACGACCCCAACGATCCTTCGGTGGGACTGGTTCATCGAATAGATAAGGACACCAGTGGACTGCTGGTTATAGCAAAAACTCCCGAGGCAAAGACGGAATTGGGTGCCCAGTTCTTTAATCACGACACGCATCGCAGTTATCAGGCTCTGGTATGGGGCAACTTCACAGAAGATTCTGGGCGAATAGAAGGGAATATAGGGCGCGACCCCAAGGACAGACTGCGCATGGCAGTATTCCCCCCAGGTTCGGAGATTGGCAAAAGTGCCGTTACCCATTATCGGGTGTTGGAACGCTATGGCTATGTGACTTTGGTGGAGTGTAAACTGGAAACGGGACGTACCCATCAGATCAGAGCCCACATGAAGCATATCGGGCATCCTCTCTTCGGTGATGAACGCTATGGGGGAATGGAAATACTGAGAGGGGAACGGACAGCCTCCTACAAAGCATATATCCAGAACTGTTTTAAACTATGTTCGCGTCAGGCACTGCATGCCAAGACACTGGGATTCGTACATCCGGTAACCCATCAGCAGATGGACTTTACATCGGAACTGGCAGAGGACATGGCTGCTCTGATTGAGAAATGGCGGAAATACTTTCAGCCTAAATAACATAATAACATAATAACGTAATAACGAAATAACGAAAAAAAATAAAAAGAAATGGAAAATTTGAAACGCGTTATAGCCATAGTTTGCGGTGGCGATTCTTCTGAACACGATGTATCATTGCGTTCGGCGCAAGGTCTTTATTCTTTCTTTGACAAGGACCGTTATGATGTGTATATTGTTGACGTAAAAGGACAGGATTGGCATGTGGAACTGCATGACGGTACTACTGCCCCTATTGACCGTAATGACTTTTCATTCGTAGAGGATGGTAAGGCGAAGCGCTTTGACTATGCTTATATAACCATTCATGGTACTCCCGGTGAAAATGGTATCATGCAAGGCTATTTTGACTTGGTGCGTGTGCCCTATAGTACCAGTGGCGTTTTGGTGGAGGCCATGACTTTCGATAAGTTCGTTCTTAACCAGTATCTTAGGGCTTATGGTATTCTTGTGGCTGACTCTCTGTTGATTCGCAAGGGGTACGAGGAATTGGTAAGCGACGACGAAATAGAACAACGCATCGGTATGCCTTGTTTTGTGAAACCCGCTACCGACGGTTCTTCGTTCGGAGTTTCTAAAGTGAAAGAAGCCGACCAACTGGCACCCGCTATCCGTAAAGCGATGATGGAAAGTTCGGAGGTAATGGTAGAGCAGTATCTGCAGGGCACGGAAATCACAATGGGTATCTATAAGACCAAGGAGAAGGCTGTGCCATTCCCCATTACCGAGGTGGTGACCCAAAACGAGTTCTTCGACTATAATGCCAAATATAATGGACAGGTGAAGGAAATCACCCCAGCGCGTATTTCTGACGATGTGGCTCGTCGTGTTCGTGAGATTACCAGTCATATCTATGATATCCTGCATTGTAATGGTATCATTCGTATTGACTATATCATTTCGCCCGAAGGCAAAATCTATATGCTGGAGGTGAACACGACTCCTGGTATGACTCCTACCAGTTTTATTCCTCAGCAGGTAAAAGCTGCTGGCTTGGAGATGAAAGATGTTTTAACTGATATCGTAGAAAATCAATTTTCTTAAATGACGAACGAGTTTGATGAGATAAGGCCCTACGAAAAAGGGGAGATGAAACAGGCTTTTGAGGAACTGTTGGCTGACAGACAGTTCTCAACATTGCTGAAAGGGTTTGTGCCTTGGCTGCCAAAGTCTATCCGTAACGGATTGTTGCGACTGGCTTTTACAGGAGTAGAGACGCCACTTGACTTCCAACTTCGGTTCATGAAGCCAATCGTGTGGTATTTCGTCCGTAAATATTCTGACGGCCTCACTTTCGACGACTCCCAACTCTCAACTCTCAACTCCCAACTCTCAACTCAAAGGTTCACCTTTGTCTCGAATCATCGTGACATTGTGCTTGATTCAGCCTTTCTGGATGTGCTGCTCAATAAGCATGGATATCCTACGACGGTTGAAATCGGCATTGGTGACAATCTGCTGATTTATCCGTGGATTAAACGCCTGGTCCGCATGAACAAGGCGTTCACGGTAC
>Ga0256405_10001697_pt1 | contig 57690 bp, 31 predicted proteins | sample RumenRJG_02DNA_FD_189096 | JGI IMG/M metagenome (GOLD analysis project Ga0256405, IMG submission 189096) | Bovine rumen microbial communities from Lethbridge, Alberta, Canada - RJG_02 | ecosystem: Host-associated > Mammals > Digestive system > Stomach > Rumen | place: Canada: Alberta... | reverse complement strand
TCGACTTGCATGTGTTAAGCACGCCGCCAGCGTTCGTCCTGAGCCAGGATCAAACTCTCCAAAAAATTATTTGAAGAACCTGAATGGCTCTAAAAGTTTCTAGAATTACCTTTTAATAAAGGAATTTCATAGTTTTGCACAAACTATTATGTATGTACAGCAGCTCTTATCAAGTACCAGCCGTCAACATCAACCAATCAATTTCGCCAAAGGCTCATTTCCTGGGATGTTTTGGCATGGGCACCTTTATCCAATCAACTTCACCAAAGGTTCGTTTCTTGGAAGCTGCTCCATCATCTGGCTTGAATCATGTGTGCATGATTCTTGTTGCATTGTTTAGTTTTCAAAGAACACCTTCGCTCATTCTTTTGCCACAATACTTCGTTGCTTCCTCCTCACCTTCGGTCAACGTACTCATCTGTGTACGTCTCGGTCAGGTTCGTCGTTGCGCCTTGTCTTGCGACAAAATCTCTTCGCGATTCATGCTACCCTCCAAAGCTATTGCTCCGTGAGTCAGCTTTTATATAATATCTCAACTCATTTCTTATGTCAAGAAGTTTTTGAGATATTTTTATCAGTTCTGCCACCAAGTAGCTGAAACCGACAACATCGATTATGATACTATTCTTATCCTTAATTGTCAACTAATTTATCATTTATCATTTCTTCCGTCGCCAATTATCATGGCAGCCGAAATCGTTATTCATAAGGTGTACTGTGGAATTCATCAGCTCCACCGTCATCCCTTCTTCATAGGCAGACACAATATTCAATGCTGTATTATCCTGCTTTATGTGCCACATATTTTTCAACGGCATCCCCAAGGCATGGCAAAGCATGGTTCTAATCACTCCGCCATGAGCAGTAATAACCACTACTTTTTCATCATATTCCTTGATTATTTCCAGCATTTTCCCGGCGGCTCGTTTTTGTACTTCAGCAAAGCTTTCTCCATTAGGGCATGTGAGCTGATCTGGGCTTTGGAACAACATATCATGCTCCTGGGGCCATTTTTGATGTATTTCATCATAGGTCAGGCCTTCCCAATCGCCAAAATTAATCTCTCTAAATTCCTCACAGGTCACTACAGGCAGGTTAAATTTTCGGGCTACGGCTTCAGCCGTTTCTCTGGCTCTTATCAATGGACTTGCAAACACTACATCAATATGGTTAATTGGGAAGTTTTCTCCCAGTAGCTCTGCTTGTCTTTTTCCTGCATCACTTAATTCCACATCCGCTTGACCTTGGTATTTTCCCAATTTATTCCATATAGTTTGTCCATGTCGTACTAAAATTATTTTAGTCATCCTATCACCCTCTATTTTCCTGCAAAACTGCCCTCACAGCCTGTAACAGCGCCGAATTTTCTCCTTCCAACCGCACGGCAAAGCGCACATGAAATTCATCCATCCCCGGATAATTGCTGCAGTCCCGCACCCAAAAACCCTTATCTCTCATTTTAGCCACAAATGTAGTACTGGTAAGCCCAGTTTTCTCCACACTGACTAAAATAAAATTCACTGACGGTTCGTAAACAATTAAATCACTTAGTTGCATTAAGGATTCATACATTTTATTTATGCATTCCCTTACCTGCTGGCGGGTCTTTATTCGATATCCTTCATCCTGCAAGGCAGCCACACCAGCCACCTGAGCCAGCAAATTAACATTCCATGGATCCTTACCCAATTCCAACAAATGAATCAATTCCCTGTTGGCTACCCCAAATCCCAGTCGTAAGCCAGGGATAGCATAGAATTTTGTCATAGAACTTATTACAAAGAGGTTATCGTACTCATTAACCATATCCATCACGCTGTACAGCTGTGCATCGGAACGAAAATCCATAAAGGATTCATCCATAATTATGGTTGTATTATTACGCGCTGCTGCCTTTAAAAGCTGGATAACCCTTTCTATGTTCAGTAAATTTCCTGTAGGATTATTGGGATTACCTAAAATTACCACATCAACATCCGGCAATAATTCCGTAAGCTTTTCCACATCAACAGCAAACCCACAGTCCTTGTTCAAATACATATATTCCACTTGGCATTTTGCTGCCCGGGCTGCCCGCTCATATTCAGAAAAAGATGGTACCGGAATAAGCACCCGACGGGGCATTGTACTGTGAAAGTAAATATACATCAACTCCACTGCCCCATTGCCCAAAATTACATTTTCAGTTTTTATACCATAATTAACAGAAATAACCTGCTTCAACTGAAGCCCGGAGGGATCCGGGTAGTGAACCAGGTTTTTCATGTTATCAGTTATTGCTTTTTCAATTTTATCAGATAAGCCCAGTGGATTAATATTGGCGCTGAAGTCTCTAACCTGCGGGTTGTACACCCCAGCTTCGTATACATTACCACCATGTTCATAAGGTTTCATTCTTGCACGTTACCTTTGTCTAATCGTCCAACCGCCTGGAATGAGGCGTTCAGTGGAAAAATACTCCATCTGCGGGAACTTTTCTGTCACTTCTTTAGCCACATCCATTACTCTTTTCATTGATTCATCCGGACTAAACATTAGTCCCAGCATGGTACCGCTGTGAGCAACATTCACTCCAAGTGCTCCCCGGTCCTTAGCGAATTCAATGATTTCCTCCAGCCGAGGCTTCTCCAAGAGCTTTTGATTCGCTCGGGCACTGATGGTGGCCACACGTCCAATATTTTCTGGTGAAAAGTCCTTGGCCAGGGATTCCACTGCCTCAAGTAATTCCTGAGGACTGTCCGCATTTCCGGCATTATCCGAATAATCCGAATGGAATTCAACCGTGTTTACCGTTCCACCGGCATCAAACATGGCAATAATCATCTTAGGCACTTCACTGTACGTTTCAATGAGCTCACCAGTCATGTAATTCATCTGAACCACTCCTGGATAAAACACCCCGTCCGTCGGCTCAATGCCAGCTGCCAATTCAGCAACCTCTTCTGGTGACAACTCATCATCAATAGCCGTAGCCACTGCCTGTATTATAGCCACAATATCCGCCGTACTGGCGGCCATTCCTTTACCTGTAGGCAGCTGGGACTCCAACGCTATTCCCAACGGAAAATCCGTAAATCCCATATAACCCACCGTATTTTTTAACGCCAAATTGGCCTTACGGCCCATTCCGGTTTTAGCTGATGTTCTGTCTGTAACCAATGCTCTTGAATACAGCCCGATAGGACAGGTAACCAAAAACGGCTGTCCATCTCTCCACCCCTGGGCAATTTCTCCACATGAGCCTGGAACCATTACTTCTAACAGCATATTATATAATCCCCCTCCCGAAAAGGTAATTTCCCAAAACAAAGGCAATTATTACCACCAATTCACACAGGGTAGTCACCGCACCATATACATCACCAGTGAGTCCCCCTAATATCCGGGTAACATAATTGCAAAAGAACACCGCAAACAACAAGGCACATATAGTAGCCAAAGCACTGCTCCAGCCCCAAGGCAGGACCAACAAAGAGCCATATAAAAAAACTGCAAACAAGGTTTTCCGACTGGCATATTTGCCAAAAGCCTTTCCCATACCTTCTTTGCGGGCATATGGATACAAAGATATTGCCAATACCATCATCATACGGGATATTATTGGCATAACAAACAGGGCTACTGGTGCCACCTCCATGGGCAGATCAGATATAGCCGCATATTGGAATAACAACAATAAACCAAAGGCTACTACCCCGAAGGCACCACTACAGCTGTCCTTCATTATTTCCAACATGCGCTCCCGATCCCTACCGGAAAAGATACCATCAACGGTATCCATAAAACCATCACAATGTATTCCGCCGGTTAAAAGGATTGGCAACGCCACAAAAAAAGCTATAGTTAAATGATGGGGCAAAAACACCCCATAACCAGGTAACAAGCTATATACCATCCAGGAAAGGCCTCCGTATATACTGCCTAATACAGCCCCTACCAAGGGAAAATACCGGACACTTTTACCAAAGTCTTCTTCAGTCCATACGGTCTGCTTAACAACATTTATTCTGGTCAAAAATTGCAACCCAATAAGAAATGCCTGCATTTAACAAACTCCAATACTCCACAGCACAAATGCAATATGGGAAATAATCAAAAACAATATGGTATCGGTATACATCAAACGAATTGTTTGCATAATATGGGTATTAGCCAATTCCTCTATGGGATCTCCCATATAAGCCCGAAAATGCATCTTGCCAAAATAGGAATTATACCCGCCTAATCTTATATGAAGCGCCCCAGCCACTGAAGCTTCAGCCCAGCCACCATTAGGGCTGGGGTGTTTTGCCGCATCCCGTCGCAATATTTTCCAGGCCTGCTTCCAATCAAACCCCAATATCAGAGCTGAAACCACAAACAGTATACCGGTAATTCGGGCCGGAATATACCCCAGTACGTCATCCGACCGGGCTGCTACCCGCCCGAAATACAAATAGCGATCATTTTTATAGCCTATCATCGAATCGAGGGTATTCACCGCCCGGTACAAAAATGCCAATTCCACGCCACCTATGCTTAGAAAACTGCCAACAGCGAAGAAAAACAAGGGGGCAATAACTCCATCTACGGTATTTTCTGCAATAGTCTCCACCGTAGCCCGGGAAATCTCCCCAGCATCCAGCTTATCTGTATCCCGCCCCACAATCCAGCCCACCTTAAAACGGGCCTGATCCAGGTCATCAACCGCCAGATAGTCATGCAGCTCCTTACCAGCCGCCGCCAAACTCTTTGGGGAAATAGTAAAGCTTAGAAGAAATGCCTCAACAGCCATGGTCAAATAGCCATTTCCCGCTAAACCTATAATATTCATTATACCATTTACCGCCAAAAAGGTGAATACTAAAACCACTATAACCAGCAGGCCACCGGCGATAATTTGCCTGTTGTGACTATCCTCCTTAAGGTAAAGCATCCTTTCCAGTCCGGCAATCAGCCTGCCAATTAGCACTACTGGGTGCAGGTTGCTTCGAGGATCTCCAACAACTGCATCAATCAAAAAAGCTGCTATGGCCGTTATCATAAATCACTCTCACCCATTATTTCCCGAAGTTTCTTCATGTCCAAATTCTGCTCCACAATATCCGCCAACCGTTCATAATTCTGCTGTTTTTCCGCCAGCACATTTCGGTTATTGGCCAATGGTTCTAAGCCCTTGGTCAGCCGAACAGCATTTAGCAGCTTTCTTCTAAAAATGTCATTATCAAATATGCCATGAATATACGTGCCAAACACGTTGCCTTTTACACAAGCTGTTCCTTCAACACTATGACAGGATTTACGGCTGCGTTCCTTGATAACAAATGGATGGCTGTCCGAAGCCTTGGTAAATTCCGTCTGACCCATGTGAATTTCATATCCTGCCAAATCTCCGGCACTTATCTTTTGCCCTAAAAACACCAGTTCAATACAGTCTGCCTTAACCTGACTGGTAAGCTTTTTTTCGGCAAACAAGGTATTCATCCCCAAAAGACCCAGACCGGTTACTTCGTCATTCTCTGACTCCGTATGCTGTGGATCCATTATTTTCTCTCCCAGCATTTGATACCCGCCGCAAATACCAATAACCGCCTTACCAGCGCTTGCATGTTCTTTGATTAATTCGCCTATGCCAGAATTATCTAGGTACAACATATCCTCGGTGGTATTCTTACTTCCTGGCAGTATAACAATATCCGGGTTTCCAAAGTCAGCAATATCCTGAACATAATACACTGACACATCTGCCTCATTGGAAAGCGCATCAAAATCCGTAAAATTGGAAATCTTCGGGGTCTGAATTACAGCAATCTTTATATCGGCCCCTTCCTCCACTGTTATTTTTTCCTGCAAGGATACCGAATCCTCATCATCTATACCCATTTTTTCAATGTGGGGAATAATACCCAGTACGGGTTTGCCGGTTTTTTCCTCCAAAAAATCAATTGCCGGCGTCAACAGGCTCACATCACCCCGGAATTTGTTGATTACCAGGCCTTTTACCAGCTCCCGCTCATCTTCATCCAAAAGCTCCAAGGTTCCCACCAAGGAAGCCAGGGCTCCCCCTCGGTCAATATCTGCAATTAGAAGCACGGGAGCATTTAGATATTTGGCTACCCGCATATTCACTATATCATTGGCCTTTAAATTCACTTCGGCAGGACTTCCTGCCCCCTCAATAACAATAGTGTCGTATTCCTTATCCAACCGTGCCAAGGACTCCTTAACCGCCTCAAAGGCCTTTAGGGAATAGCCCTTATGATACTCCCGGGCTGACATATTTCCCACTGGCTTTCCCATGATAATAACCTGAGAGCAGGAATTGCCTGTAGGCTTAAGCAGCACCGGATTCATATCCACCATCGGTTCCATCCCAGCGGCTTCGGCCTGGGCCACCTGAGCCCGTCCCATTTCGCCCCCATCGCGGGTAACATAAGAATTAAGTGCCATATTCTGAGCCTTAAAGGGCACTACTCTCTTGCCTTGACGGTAAAAGATCCGGCAAAGTGCTGTAGTCAAAATACTTTTCCCAACATGGGATGATGTTCCCATGCACATTATCTTGTTAGCCATTTACTTCCCCTTGCTGAATATATCAAATATCTTCTTTTAACTTCTTAATATTAACTGGCATGCCGGAAACTACCAGATAAACATCCTCTGCCGCTTCCGCCAACATTTGATTTGCCAAACCGGACAAATCTCTATATATTCTGGCCAATTTGTTTTCCGGAACAATACCTGCTCCTACCTCATTGGTCACAATAACCACTGTTGTAGAGGATTCCCTGATAGCTTTTATAAGCTCATTGACTTTTCCCACAACCAGCTCATATATTTTGTCAAATTCTGCCAGATCATCAACCTTGCTCAAGATATTACTTATGTAGATGGTCATGCAGTCAAATAAAAACATATCGTAGCTATTCCCCTGCTCCAGCACAATATTCTGGGCATCAAAAGGACTTTCAAAAGTCGCCCATTCCTTTGGTCGGCGGTTTTGGTGCAACTGTACCCGATACTCCATTTCCTCATCATAGATCTGGGCTGTAGCAATATAGCCTATTTTATTTCCGTATTTCGCCACATAACGTTCGGCAAAGGTGCTTTTACCACTTCTGGCACCGCCTGTGACCAAGATAATTTTTCCCATTAATCTTTTTCCTTCTTGTTGTTTTTATACTCCAGACACTGATTTATAAAGCATTCAGCTGCCTCGGGGTGACCGGCAAAATGCATATGGAGATAGGAACCAAGCACTTTTTTCCAGCAATATCCCCCATAGTATTCTTCTCCATTCCGGGAGCGGGTGAATTTAAAGGCTCGCTTAGATAAATCTTCTGCCGCAGTTTCTGTCGAAAAGTGAAATTCGTGACCTTTAATTCTGTCCCCTTTACGGCCCAACAAACTGTCATTGAGTAATTCCGCCGTAACATAGCCCACCATTTGCAGCTTGTTATTCATTTTTACGCCTCCGGGCAAGATGCCACACATAAGATATACTCTCCCGGAAAAATCCGTCAAAGATTCTGTAAGATACATAAACCCGCCGCATTCACCATAAATCGGCATTCCCTGCTGTGCTTTTTCCTTTATATCAGTTCGCAGGCTCTGATTAGCTGATAGCTTTTCCCCAAACATTTCCGGAAAACCGCCACCAAAAATCAGCCCATCCACCTCTGGCAATTTCGCATCGTTAAGGGGACTGAATTCAACTATCTCGGCTCCCTTATTTTGCAAAACACGGATACTTTCCGGATAATAAAAGGAAAAGGCTTCATCCCGGGCAATACCTATTTTCACCTTAGGCAAACCAGCTTGAACAGCCCTTTCAGAAGCCAACTGCATAGGAGCAGTTTGCCGGGCAATCCGGATTATTGCATCAATATCCACCTGCTGGGCGATTTCCCTGCCCAACCGATCCAAAAAATCCAATTCCTTATTCTCTTCAGTAGGGAGCAAGCCCAAATGCCGCTCCGGCATTTTATAGAGATCATTTCGCCTAACCGCTCCCAATACCGGTATACCAACCTTGTCCATCGCCTCACGAATAATTCTTTCGTGATTGTCCGAACCCAGTCGGTTTAAAATTACCCCCGCCAAAGGCAACGACGGATCATATTCCCTAAAGCCCAAAGCCAATGCCGCAGCGGAAGCTCCCATGGATTTACAGTCAATTACCAACACCACCGGAGCTGCCAGCAACTGAGCAATCTCCGCCGTGGAGCTAATACCATCGTTTCCGCCGTCATAAAGCCCCATAACACCTTCGACAACTGCCAGATCTGCCTCAGATGCCGAGGAGATAAACACATCCCGCATGGTTTCCTTGGACATAAGCCAAGAATCCAAATTATGAGATACTTGTCCGCTGGCCAGGCGATGATACCCCGGATCAATATAATCCGGACCCACCTTGTATGGCTGAACCTTTATTCCACGCTGCCGCAAAGCACTTAACAGCCCGGTGACTACTGTTGTTTTACCAGAACTGCTTTTCGTGGCAGCTATTACAATTCTTGGAATACTGCACTCCATGCTGATGCTCCTTATACCCGGTTGTTATCAATTATATACATAATGGCATTGATAACCGAAGCCGCGATAGGGCTTCCCCCTTTGGTTCCTTCTACTGTTACATATGGTACCAATGTATTCTTGGCCAAGGCCTCCTTGGAGTCCGCTGCCCCAACAAAGCCCACTGGGATACCCACGATCAAGGCTGGACGCAAGTTTTCCTCCTCCACCATGCGCAGTACCTCAAAAAGTGCCGTAGGGGCATTACCTATAGCAACAATGGCCCCGTTCAGGTCTTTACCAAAACTCTGCATGGCCGCCATGGACCGAGTAATCCCCTTCTCCTTGGCTTCCTTGGCAATCTCCGGATCCGCCACCCGACAGAAAACCTCCCCACCAAAAGTTGCCAGCTTGCGTTTATTGATACCGGTACGGACCATTTCCACGTCAGTGTAGATATTACAGCCTTTTTTTATGGCTTCCTTGCCGGCAGCTATAGCTGACGGATGAATTTTGATAATAGGTGCATATTCCACATCACCTGCTGCATGAATAATCCGGGAGTAAACCTTGGTCGCTTCCTCATTAAGATTTAACTCCTTCAAATAAGGTCCGATTATTTCCATGCTTTTATTTTCTATCTCCATAGGCTGCTTGATGTAATCCATGCCAAAACCTCCATTACAACTTTACATACACCATAGATTATAACCCACTCCTTAAAAATTTTCCATTTCAAATACAAATATTGCCTAAATATAAAAGGAGCTGTCACCAGCTCCTTGATAAATCACAGAAAACTATTCATATTCAGTTGGTGGTGCAATCCGCATCATAGTGCGTCCACAGCCGCAATCGCCATCCAGTCGCATTACAGCATGACCCGTCCGCACTCTGAATAACGGCATCGCCTCAGCCGTCAATGTGGTAATTACCAGTTCCCCTACCCGATGGGATTCGGAAATCACCTTATCCTGGCCAAATTCCACAATCTCCGGATAATAGTAGTCCTCATTCACATGATAGCCTTTACCACATTTGCACTGATACATCAAACCAGCACAACCAAAGCTTGGAGAATTATACACCGTCTTGGTATTCACATTCATGCGACGCTCGATATAGGCCCGCATGGGATTATGCAAGGTCTCCTCCAGACATACTACCGAAGGTACATATAAATCCTGCGCATTCTCTCCCTTGGCCTGAAGATCCACAATCAGCTGGGCAATCAACCGGAAATCACTGACCAGCAAGTCCACATGGCATTGGGTCATCAGCTCCACAATATTATTCATGTCACTGCCCATCAGCATGACCGAACAGCCCATCCCCTCCAGAGCATACTGCACATCCATCAGGCGGCTGTCAGAGGCCTCTCCTAAAATCCCCACCACGGTGGTGTCATTAACATCATAGGCCACCAATACTCTGGTCATCATCTCCATATTCCGGGCTATATCACCACTGGTATACATTTTGACATAAGTATTGGCATCGCCCTGTCGGGAAATCCTCAGCACCCCACTAAGAGGCAGGGTCAAAAGATCATATATGGATATATCCGCCAAAGCATTTTTTTCCAGGCAAGGAATCTTCTGAATGTCATCCAGTGCCATAAAATCACTGGGACCAACTCCGGCTTTCTCAAATACTGAACGGAAAAAGGCACTCTTTTCGTAGGCCCACTTTACCTGTTTCTGTAGCCGGGAAAGCTGCAACTTTTCCAGATCTCCCTTGGACATCGTTTCAATATTTTTGTTCGCAATCATATATGGTCACCCAAATCACAATCACTCAAGGGGTTTCTGATAGAAGAACGGCTGGAAGCTGGTATAACCCAACTTGCGGAAATTCAAAATTGCCTCAGTTGCTCCTACAAACAGGATACCACCAGGCTTCAAGGCCTTGAAGAAGTTAGCATACAACTGATCCTTGGCTTCCTCAGTGAAATATATAACCACATTTCGGCAAAGAATCAAATCGAAACCACTTTCAAAATTATCTTTAAGTAAGTTATGCCGCTTAAATTCGATGCAATCCTTTATTTCCTGAGCAACGCAATATTTGTCCCCATCAACGGTAAAATACTTCTTTTTCCGTTCCGGATCCATAGCCTTTAATTCATTGTCAGTATATTCACCTTTTTTTGCCTTGGCCAAAATCTCAATATCCAAGTCTGTAGCCAATATACGATGACGGGTAGTCGGCGTCAGAGTCTTCATAATCATGGCCAAGGAATATGGCTCTGCCCCGATGGAACAACCGGCACTCCAAATATTGAGCTTGCTACTGCGCTTCAACAAATCTGGAATAACATCTGTTTCCAACTTTGCAAACTTATCCGGAGTACGGAAAAACTCTGACACGTTAATTGTCAGATACTCAATAAATGCGGCAAAATCGTCCTTGTCCTGAACCACCTTGTCAAAATAGCTACAATAAGTATCATAGCCATTTCGCTTAGCTAAATTCATAATACGCCGCTGCATCTGTGGCGCCTTATACAAATCCAGGTCTATTTCAGTTTTTGCCTTTAATTTTGCCTTAAAATCGGTCCAATCCTGTTCTGGTGTCATATTTCTCCCTCCAAACAAAGTTATCTTTATAAGCTACATTCAACATGAAACAAAAAAATCCTTTATTTTTATCACGAAAAAAGTCCTATTTTATGTTTCCCTCAAGCTTACTCCACATAATGGCTAAAACTGCCAATTACCAGCTGAGGATATGCCCTTTTAAGCTCCTGTAAGAAGGTTCTCGTTCCCACATAGTCCCCCTTCTGTTGGGGCATAATATGCAAAAACTCATCTGGATCAATATTTAAATTACGTACCTGAATCATCTGTACCGACAATTCCTGGAAAAAATTCTTCCAGGCGGCCAGTTCTTCCTCCCGATCATTAAAACCCGGAAAATATAACATATTTAGTGAGACATAAATCCCCTTGTCCAAAGCGTACTTAATGGATGCTTTAACATCTGCCAGCTGATAGCTGCACCGATAATAGGCAGCATAGCTTTCCGGCAGGGCACTGATGATGCTCACCCGCATAGTGTCCAGCCCAGCATCCACAATCTTCTTTATTCCCTCTGTATAACCCGCATTAGTATTTATATTGATCTGGCCCTTGGAGGTTTTCTCTCGGATTATCTTAATACCCCCGGCAATATTATCCGCTGCCAGAGAAGGTTCACCTTCACAGCCCTGACCAAAACTGATTATCCCCTCTGGAGCATTTTCTAAGTGATAAACACCCAATTCAGCAATTTGCTCCGGTGTAGGCCTAAACTTTATCCTGCTCTGAGGCGATGGGCAACATTCCGCCGGTTGGAGGGAAATACACCCAAAGCAGTTAGCATTACATACCGGAGACGTGGGAATACCGCATTCCCAACGGCGATAAAAAATATTTTCTGCCGTACAGCAATGCCATTCCAAAGAACAATTGGCCAAGTGGTCAATCAACGGATTATCCGGCAAATCCTTCTTTACCCGTTTTATCAACTGTTTAAGATTTTTCGTATTGTAATGTTCCGGATCCCATTTATGATTTTCATCAGTATATATAGCCGCCCCATATAGCTGGTCCTTATATACGCATACTGCAGTATAACCATATAAAGGAAGCTGACTGGCCTCTTCTCCCTTGGCAAAAGCCGGCAGCATGGTGCGGGTATAACCGGCAGGAAGACTCGCAGATACCGCATTTCCCGTGAGAGGCAGTACCTCACCATCGTCAGCCATCCCCACTGCCTGTCTGTCCGGCAAAAAAATCAAATCCGCACTCTCAGGCAAGGGAATTAAGTCCTCCGGGGTAAGCAGCCGAATATCCTGACCCTCCCGGCCCATAGCCCGCATGCCAGGAGCATCAAAGATTTCGCCATTTTCATCGGCATAGAGCGCAATAATATCATTCTTTCCCATGGACTGCTGCCACCTCCTGTACTTCTGCCTCCGATTTTTCTTCCCGATTTTCCTCGTCCGTTTTTTCCTCAGAGGCTTTCTTTTTCTTTACTTTCTTGGGATTATATTTATTCATGGCCACATCTGTTCCTTCAGTGACCATACATTCCACCGCTGGAATTAGATATTTTATTGCTTCTTCAATTTTGGTCACATCCTCAGCAGGGAAATTAGCCAATACATGATTGACCACTGTCCAGCCTGGCAATGGACGCCCAATGCCTATTCTTACCCGGCTGAAATTCTCATCCCCCACATGGGCAATGGTGGACTTTATACCATTGTGCCCACCAGCACTGCCTTTTTTTCTGATGCGAATAGTCCCAACCGGAATATCCATATCATCATGAACAACAATCAGGTCCTCCGGCTCCAGCTTGTACCATCTCATAAGCGGGCCAATGCACTCTCCGCTGTTGTTCATATAAGTAAGCGGTTTTACAAGCAATATCTTTTCCGTGCCGATTCGGCCCTCGGCCACCAGTCCTTGTTCCTTTTCCTTCCAGTTATCCGCCCCCAGCTTATCAGCTAAGGCATCCACAAACATCCAACCCACATTATGGCGGTTTTTGGCATATTCTGGTCCTGGATTACCCAATCCAGCAATTATTTTCATATCTGACATACTCTCCTACACAAAATAAATATTAATAGAAATATACGTAAATTATACCCCATTACAATTTATTTGGCTATTTCCTTGACCAATGGCGTATAATATTATACAGACAACCTTTTGGGGGAGGAACACCATGCACCAATTTTTGTTTTATATAGGGGATTTTCCCATCCGGGCCTATGGCCTTGTTTTGAGTTTAAGCATTGTCCTGGCTACCGGCGTAGGCTACTTTCTGGCTAAGCAGGACGGCCGCTACCATGATCATGTGGTAGATTTAGGTATCTACTGTGGTCTTAGCGGACTTTTGGGAGCTCGGCTCTGGGATGTATTTTTCTTTGACTGGGCTTATTATCAGGACCATCTTACCGAAATTCTTAATGTCTGGCAGGGTGGCATGGCCATTCAAGGCGGAATCATTTTAGGCGTAATAGTCGGCATACTCTATTGCCGTAGCCATAAAATTGATATTCTCGCCATGATGGATATAGCTGCCCCAGCCATTGTTTTTGGACAGGGACTAGGCCGCTGTGCCAATTTACTAAATGGTGATGCTTTTGGTGCTCCCACAGGCAGTAGCTTTGGTATCCTATACCCCTCCACCACTTTGGCCTATCACACTTATGGTAATCAGCCACTTTGGCCGGCCGAAATCTGGGAAGGTCAATTGGATTTTGTCATATTTGCCCTATTGCTCCTTTTCCGTGCCTTTCCCCATGTTAAAGGACAAACCTTTGCCCTGTACGTTATGCTCTACTCCCTAGTCAGATTTTTCCTGGAATACCTCCGGGGAGATTATACCAACCTTATGTTGGGCCTGTTTAAATCCGCCCAGCTTACCAGTATTGTTGCTTTCATTGTTGCCTTTATATGCTTTATCGGACTATATTTTAAAGGACGGCATAATGATAGTTTAAAGCTATAACTTCTTTACTACAATATGTATTTATTGTATAATTATTTGGTAAAATAATATTACGAAAGGGGTATGTACTTGAGTATAATCGCCCGTCATCTTACTATTGACATGTATAAATGCAAAACTGCCTGCTTCGATGATATGTATGCATTGCAGACAACTATAAAAGACCTGCTTTCAGAAAGCAACATTGAAATTCTTGCTTATAACAGCCAGATGATGCCTGATGAGCACATTGCCATCATGTTGCTGTTTAACGAGGGACACATTTCCGTCCATGCCTTTCCGGATTTGCAGTATGTTTCTGCTGATGCCTTTTTGTGTGAAGAAAATGCCGCCCCGGAGGAAGTATTCAGCTCCATCAAGAAGCTGTTCAAACCGGAAAAAACCAAGACTACTATTTTAAAGCGTGGGGATTTTGGCACCAATACTGACATGAAACCAAAGACCAAAACCAAGGTTGCGCCTCTTCGCCGGATACATAACACCGGCAGCAAGGTAGTAAAAATGCTTACCAAATCCAAGGACGAAGATTAATATGAGATGCCGCCCAAAGGGGCGGTATTTTTTATGTATACATTACACATTGCCCCACCCCCTAAACAAATCGATTTTTCCATGTATAATAATACCTGTACAAAAAAATTCTAGGAGTAACTTATGATTAAACCACGTCTCGGACATATTAATTTTTTAAATGTACTTCCATTAACTTACAGCTTAAATCAATGCGGTTTCAGCGAAGGTATTGATATGAAAAACGGTGTTCCCTCGGTAATGAACAACGACCTTATAAATAACCGGTTGGATGCCAGTGAAGTCTCCTCCATCATCTACGCCAAAAATGATGACAAGCTGCTTATTCTGCCGGATATGTGTGTCCGGGCTGATGGTGCTGTACGAAGTATTATCCTGGTTTCCCGTAAACCCATCTATGAAATCAACGAAGACAAGATCATTCTTACAGCCCAGTCCGCCACCTCCCACACCTTTGCCCGGATTATTCTCCACAAGGCCTATGATGCCAATCCGAAATATTATACCCGGCACATTTCTCCGGAAAATCCTGTACCAGAGGATGCTACAGCCTCCCTGTTAATTGGTAATGATGCCCTATATGTTTATCATCATCAAGACAAAGAAAATTTTTATTACTATGATATGGGGGTAGAATGGAAGAAGCTAACGGGACGCTGTATGGTTTATGCTGTCTGGGCCGTCCACAAGGATTTTGCCCAAAACAACCCGGAAGCCCTACAGCTATTATATGAACGGCTTTATAAGGGCATCCATCACGGCTACGCCCACAAAAAAGAAGCGATCAATACCGTTCTGGACACCATGCCCTTTACCTATCCCCAGCTGGACGAATATCTTGAGGTTATCAAATGGAATTTAACAGAGGAATATCTGGACAATCTTATGGTGTTCTACAAATACGCCTATGAAATGGACCTAATTCCCCGTATCCCAAAACTAAAACTGGCTCCCGTTACCCGATAGTATTAACTATCAATACCCTGTGCAGAAACACTTTTCCCTTTACACAGGGTATTTTTTTGTTTACACTTTTCATATGAAATTGATTGTTACTGGGAGGAAGATTTATGCCCGAGGAAGCACCAAAAAAACAGTATGTTCACTTTGACCCGGGTCCTGTCGTTTTGGACAGCGGTCTTAAGGGAGTACAGCTGGACTTTAACTACGGGGCCCGGGTGGTTCTACCTGACGACGCGGATTATCATGTCCGCCTCACAGATTTGGATACCAGCTCCATCCTCTACGATGCCACTGCCCGTAACGCCCTAGTCACCAGCACCAAGAAATATTACATAAACTTTCGGGTGGAAATATGGAAAAATGGCCAATTGGCTCTTACCCACGACTTGAATCTTAAAAATAAAAATGTTCACATAAAATTCCCTGTAGGTACTCTGGGAGACATTCTGGCCTGGTTCCCCTACGCCGAGGAATTTCGCAAAAAGCACCAATGTAAGGTCTATTGCTCCATGAGTGAGGAAATTGCCGGCCTCTTTGCCCCGGCCTATCCGGAAATTCATTTTATGAAACCGGGAGATACTCCGCCGGATTGCTATGCCACCTATTATATGGGCATCTTCTTCCCCGCCGATGATCGCTTCCATCAACCCACCGATTTTCGGGTTATTGGTCTGGCCCTGAACATTCCTTATATATTGGGTCTGGATGTGGTGGAATGCCGGCCGGTGCTTACCCCTTCCCCCAAGCGCCCCATCAAGGAGCCCTATGTATGCATTGCTGCCCAGGCTACCAGCCACGCCAAATACTGGAACAATCCCCGAGGCTGGATAGAAACCGTGGATTACCTGAAATCCCTGGGCTATCGGGTACTGTGTATTGACAAGGAAAAGTGTCACGGCAGTGGCCGTCACTGGCACACCATACCTTATGGCTGCGAGGACTTTACCGGCAGCCTTCCCTTACAGGAACGAGTAGATATGCTGGGTCACGCCGATTTCTTTATCGGTCTCTCCAGCGGGCTGGCCTGGCTGGCCTGGGGTGCTGGTACCCCAGTGATAATGGTTTCCGGCTTTACCCTGCCCTACAACGAGTTTTACACACCTTATCGGGTGATAAACTATCATGTGTGCAATGGCTGCTGGACTGACAGCAGTGAGGAATTTAAACATGCTGATTTTGGCTGGTGTCCGCGCCATGCTGGCACAGATCGGGAATTTGAATGTACCCGCTTCATCAGTTCCGGCCAGGTTTGCCAAAATATTGACCGACTGATGAAAGACTTGGGATTGAATCCCCAAAAAGGTATTACGAGGAGATTTACTGATGGACAATAAAGCACCTGAACAAGAACCCTATATGACCTTTGCCCCGCCAGCCGTCCCTACTCAAAGCAGTGACATCGAGGGTATTACCTTTGATTTCAATCTCGGTCTCCGGGTCAGTGTGCCCCAGGGCAATTACCGGGTGATCTTTAAGGACCGGGATGCCCATCTTACCGTCTACAATGCCCCCATCTCCGGGGCCATGGCTACCAGCACCAAGCGGTATTTTGTCAATTTCCGCTTAGAAGTATGGCAGGACCCTACTGAAGAAGAAAAGAAACAAAATTCTAATAAAAAAAGCGAATCCAAGCTAATCTTTGCCCATGACTACGATGCCAAAGGCAAAAAGGTATTGCTGAAATTCGCCGGGCGGGCTCTGGGTGATCTGCTGGCCTGGTTCCCTTATGCGGAATTATTCCGAGAAAAACATCAATGTGACTTGTATGTACAGGTAGATGAAAAATATGTCTCCATCCTAAAACCTGGCTACCCAAATATTCATTTTCTCAAGGGGGATGAACTGCCGAAGGATTTATATGCTTCCTATTACATCGGTCTCTTTGCTCCTTGGGATGACCGAAATCTCCAGCCTGTGGACTGGCGGGTAGTTGGCCTCCAGGCCCATGCTGCCTATATGCTGGGACTGTCTCCAAAGGAAGAACGGATTAAACTGTTACCATCCAAAAAGGCCAAAAAAATCCAACCCAAGGAGCCTTATGTGTGCATTGCCACCCAAGCCACTGCCCAATCCAAGTACTGGAACAATGCCAATGGTTGGCTGTCCACCATTGATTATCTGAAAAAGCAAGGGTATCGGGTGCTGTGCGTAGACCGGGACAAGGTGACAGTGAATGGCATCTACGGCAATGCCATTCCTTATGGGGCCGAGGATTGTACCGGGGACCGTTCCCTCCAAGAGCGCATAGATTTAATATCCGGGGCCAAGTTCTTTATAGGTCTTCCCAGCGGTTTGTCCTGGCTGGCCTGGGGGTGCAATGTGCCTGTGGTAATGATTGCGGGCTTTACTTCTCCCGGCACGGAGTTTTATACCCCTTACCGGGTTCAACAGTTCCACACCTGCCACAGCTGCGGCAATGACCAAAGGAATGAACACAACTACGATGACTTTGGCACCTGCCCACATCATCGGGGTACCGAGCGGGAATTTGAATGCACCCGTTGCATCTCCCCAGAATATGTGCAAAGTGTCATTGAACAACTTAGAAAAGACTTAGATGTATAATAAAAAGGATGCTGACCATCAACATGGTCAGCATCCTTTTATATTGCAAATATTTAGGGCAGGGGACGGCTGTCTATAGCACGAGTATCGTCACTGAACGTTGGATTGACGCTATACTTATGGACACGGGGGAAACTTTTCGTCTGCAAGAGCGGAGTCTACTGCCGGAGGCTCAGCATGTGTAGAAAAATAATAGATGTCTCGATGTATGTGCGACCCTGTCGCATATGGAAGAAGCCGAACCTAAACGTGCATGCTGATTTTGACGGAGTGATGAAGCCGAAAAGGATTTCCCCGGGTCAATAAATATATCTAATCAACTCAACATGTTGTGGCAACTAATAAGGGCAGGAAACAGATGGCTAGAGCGACGAAACTCGTGCCATAACCAACCGTTCCCTGCCCGTCAGTGTTTTATCCTCTTGGTCTTTCACCGTAGAAAATATACTTCGGGTTAAAAATGCTGAAATACTTGGACTGAGGAATATGAATCTGGAAGGTGCCAATAGCATATGGTCCAATCTCGTAGTTACTAAAGAAAACTACCAGCCCATCCTCATCCATACCAAAGGTCAGCTTACCCTCATCAATGATTTTCTGAATGGTCGGTACCAATTCAGCCCGATCCGGTAAAATCTCATGATAATCAAAATTCCGATTCGCTTCGTCAACAATGATTTCCGCCAACTGACTGGTATCCTGCAAAACATCCTTTAATTTCAGCTGCTTGCCGGACTGGGTATCATAAACATAAGCTACAAAGCAGGTATTTGGATGAGCTCCACCCAAATAAGAATACTCCTCGCCAAAGAAGCTGAATATGCTATTATCCGTTCTGAGGCCGCCATAGCTCAAATCATAGGAAAACGGAACTCCTTCCCCGAACATTCCATTTTGCCTGCCCATTTCATAGGTTTCCTCCAAATCATTTCTCCACTCCGCTACTTGGTTGGATAATTGGTCACGGTTATTGCGGGACAACTCATACAGGGAATTTTGCAGCTTTGGATATTTCTGTGCATCCTCCGGGCTAAGATTTACCTCAAAGGTTTTGGCCTCCATCAGTACCTTGCCAAACTTGTTGGAATAAACATCTTCACTAACTCGCCCAGACATGTACCCCAGACCAATGCTGTAAGGAATGCCCCCAGGGGTCCCCTGATAAACCCCGGCAGCTGCCTCTACTACACCTGTTGTGCCGTTCCAGCAAGTATCGTTGTTCACTGTGCCCATAACCCCCAAGGCAAGAACTGCGGTCCCCGCTGCCAACATTTTCTTCCACATAAAAACCCCTCCAATTCATATAATGTATAAGTCCTTGAGGCAATTCCATCCAAACTGCCTTCTTCGGTTACATAATATACGAAACGAAGGGATTTTGCTACTTAAAAATCAATTAAAAATATCTTGGAATAAACTTAAAATACTCCTTAAATTATCTTAGTGGTCCAACCCTCAATATTCCAAACCGAATCCACCCAATCCTCATAGAAATCCGGCTCATGGGACACCAACAAAATAGTTCCCTTATATTCCTTCAGAGCTCGTTTCAGCTCTGCTTTGGCATCCACATCCAGATGATTGGTGGGCTCATCCAAAACCAGCAAATTCACTGGCTTTTGCATTATCTTACAGAGACGCACCTTCGCCGCCTCACCGCCGGACAGTACCATCATCTTACTGGTAATATGCTCATTGGTTAGGCCGCAGGCTGCCAGCGCCGCCCGCACCTCAAACTGGGTCATGCCGGGATATTCCTGCCATAGTTCTTCAATAGCCGTGTTGTCATTTCCCTTGGTGGATTCCTGCTCAAAATAGCCTGGAGTTACAAATTCTCCCAGCTCAATTTTACCGGAAATAGGTTTAATCATCCCCAAAAGGGTTTTTAACAGGGTGGTCTTACCTAAACCATTTACACCCTTTAAGGCCACCTTTTTACCCCGTTCCAGCTGCAAATCCACCGGATTCGTCAGTGGGGTATCGTAGCCCAGTATCAGCCGTTTGGCTTCAATAACAAACCGGCTGGGAGTCCGGTCCATTTGAAAATTAAAGTGTGGCTTAGGCTTTTCCGTACGCTTTTCCAGCACTTCCATCTTATCCAGCTTCTTTTGCCGGGAATTAGCCATCCCCCGGGTAGCCACCCGGGCCTTATTCCGTTGAATAAAATCCTTTTCCCGGGCAATTTCCGCTTGCTGGCGTTCATAGGCTGCATCTTCCTGCCGCCGTTTAATGGCATACATCTCCTGAAACTTTTCATAGCTACCGGTATATCGGGTCAGAGAGGCATTATCCACATGATATATTACATTGGTAACCGCATTTAAGAAGGGCACATCATGGGACACTAAAATGAAGGCATTTTCATAACCCTGCAAATAACTTTTCAGCCACTCAATATGCTCCGCATCCAAGTAATTGGTAGGCTCGTCCAAAATCAGTATATCCGGACTCTGAAGAAGCAGCTTCGTAAGCAAAACCTTGGTACGCTGTCCACCGGACAATTCATCCACCATGCGGTCCAAACCAATGTCCCGCAGGCCCAATCCCCCGGCCACATCCTCAATCTTGCTGTCCAGGGTATAAAAGCTATGGGCATCCAAAATGTCCTGGATTTCTCCGGCATCCTTCATTAGCCGATCCATTTCATCAGGGTCCGCCTCTGCCATTTTGTCATAGCAGTCCTGCATTTCCTGCTCCAGCTTGTACATTTCATCAAAGGCGGTCTTTAACACATCCCGGATGGTCATCCCAGGCTTTAAAACGGCATGCTGGTCCAGATAGCCAGCCGTAACCCGCTTGGCCCATTCCACCTTTCCCTCCTCCGGGGTCATCTGCCCGGTAAGGATGGCCAAAAAGGTTGACTTACCTTCACCGTTGGCCCCCACCAGGGCCACATGCTCTCCCTTCAACAGGCGAAAGCTTACATCCTCAAATATAGTACGGCCCCCAAAACTATGGGACACGCCACTAACATTAACTATACTCAAACTTTAATCTCCTTAATTTTTCCACCAAAACGCCCTGGCAAACGGCGACGAAGCCCTGCCCACCAAGTCTGGGGTGGATGATTTTCAAAAAACATAAAAATAATCGGTATAAGCAGCAAGGTAAATACGGTGGAAGTCAACAAACCACCAATAATTACCCAGGCCATACTTACTCTGGTCTCGGCCCCTTCAGTCATGGCCAAGGCCGTAGGCAGCATGCCCACAATCATGGTAATAGTGGTCATCATTATTGGCTTCAAGCGTACCTTGCCCGCCTCCACAATGGCCTCATAGGCGCTATAACCCCGACTTTGCAAAGTCATGGTATAATCCAGCAGCAGGGTGCCGTTTTTGGCCACCACGCCGTCCATAACCAGTATTCCAATCATGGAATACAAATTCAGGGTATTGTGGGTAATCAGTAGGAACATAATAGCACCAATCATACCCAAAGGCAAAGAAAACATTCGAATAAAAGGTGTTATCAGGGACTCATACAGCACTGCCAACAACATGTAAATCAGCACCATGGCCATCAACAATGCCATCAGAAGCTGCTGGAAGGAGTCATCCATCTTATCGGATTGACCGCTGAATTTATAGGTTACTCCTTCACCCAAATCCACCTTTTTCAATTCCTTTCTTACATCCTGAATGACATCATTCAAAGGACGGTCACCGATATTGGCAAAGAGTGTAATGGAACGCTGCTTGTCCACCCGGCGGATACGCACCGGACCGGTGCCGTACTTCATTTCCGCCACATCCCCCAAAAACATCTGCTGACCGTTGATAATCACCGGTATGGAAGCCACATCAGAGGCCTTGAAGCCATCTGCTCCTTTAAAGCGTACGTTAATTTGGGTGTCCTGATTATCATTTAATACATCATTGCTTATATAACCGGCTCCCCGACCGGAAATTGCCGAGGAAATCGCCGTTTGTACATCACCCACGGAAGCACCCAGTGTCCGGATTTTCTCCCGGTCAACGGTGAGCTGAAGCTCTGGTGCCCCTTCAATATATGAGCTGGCTACATCGGATACACCTTTAACCTTGGTGTTCAGTACCTCCTTAACTTTATTGGAGGCCGCCACCAGCCGGTCATTATCCAAGCCCCTGAGCTCAATTCTAAGCGCACCGCCCCCCCGAACGCCGCCACCACCAGAAACACCTGTAATGGTGGTCTGGGTCTCGGACACGCGAATAGAAGCCTCATCAATATCCGCACAGAAGGCCCGCATTTCATCAGCCACTTCCCATACGGTCCGATCCCGTTCGCTACGATCCTTGAGCTGAACCTTTATACGTCCCTCATAGGAGTTACTGCCACCGGAACCAGCCAAATAATGCTTTACCTCCGGAATACTCTGGATCTTCTCTTCAATACGGCTGACTACCTTATAGGTTTCATCAGCAGTACGATTTACCGGCAATTCCACGATCATCTGGAAACTGCCTTCATCCGTTCGAGGCATAAATTCCGCCCCCACTACTCCCAAGGGAATCAGTGACAAGGCACCAACAAACAAAGCCAATGCCCCTAACAGCAATTTCTTTTGATTATTAAAGCTCTTCTTTAAAATTATCTCGTACTTTTCTACGGCCCTGGTTTCCAATCGATCCATAAAATCCCATACCCGATTTTTGGTTGGGTGCCAGCCTTTACGGTACAGCTGGGCCGCCAGCATTGGGGTCAGAGTAAAGGATACAAACAGAGAAAACAAACCAGCAAACACTATAGTAAGACCAAACTGACGGAAAAACTGCCCCGTCATGCCGGACATAAAGGCAATAGGCAAAAAAGTTACGGCATCACACAGAGTAATGGCAATAGCCGCCATACCGATTTCCATTCGACCGGTTTCTGCGGCTTCCGCTGCTGGCTTGCCCATTCTGAGGTGCCGGGAAATATTTTCCAGTACCACCACAGAGTCATCTACTAAAATACCGATGCAGAGGGTCATACCCATCAAGGACATCATATTAAAGGTAAAGCCCGCCACATACATCACAAAGAAGGTCGCTATCAAGGAAGTTGGAATAGCCACCATAACCGCTGCTGTGGAACGCCAGCCCCGCAAAAAGAGGAACAGCACCAAGCCAGTGGTAATAAGGCCTTCTACCAAAGTCCCCAAGGTGTTGTGCAGGGACGACCGAACATAATCCGCATCATTGCTGATAACCGTAAAATTATAATCCGGATTATTCTTTCTGATTCTGTCCAGCTTCTTTTCAATATTATCAGCAGTTTCCACCACATTGGCATCACTGTTTTTGTATATTTCCATCATAACCGAGGCTTGGCCGTCAAAATTACCATACCGGTTTACCCGGGCAGTCTGATGACGTACCGTAGCCACAGCTGTAATAGGGATTATGGCCTTATCGGCATTTTTCACAAATATTTTTTCAATATCACTGGCGTTTTTATATTGAGCCACAGCCCGCACATCAGACTTTACTGTATCTGTGTAAATAGTACCAGATGGCAAAAGCTGATTTTCATTTTTTATGGCTGTCACAATGTCATTGAGGGTCAACTTATAGGCCGCCATTTTACCCTTATCGACTTCTACAGCCACCTCTTTATCCAGACCGCCAAAAACCTCAATTTCCGACACACCGCCGGCCTGCTGGATTTCATCGGCAAATTCATTATCCACCCGGGAATACATATCTGCCACGGAGGCCTCCGAAGTAACTGCTACCTCCATAATTGGCTCATCGTTATCATCCCGCTTGATTACTACCGGATCATCTGCCTCATCAGGCAAATTATAGCGGATGGCCTCTACCTTCTTGGTGGCATCAATAGCCGCACTATCAGCATCTGCATCAAATTCCAGCTCCACATTGACTCTGGCCCGTTCATACCGGGCAGTAGAGGAAATCTTTTTGACATTGGACAAGGATGACAGGGCTTCCTCCACCGGCTTAACAATCTGCTGTTCCACCGACTCCGCACTGGCTCCGGGATATTTTACCATTACCGTAATATATGGCGTATTTACCGCCGGCAAAAGCTCAATCCCTATACGGTAAAAGCTAAATAAGCCAATCACCACAAAGAGGGCCACAATCATTGAGATGCCCACAGGGCGATTTATGGCAAATCTTGTAATATTCATCAGTTACCCTCTCCTGTGTCTTCAGCTGACTCCAGTACTACCTTGCCGCCGTTCTTCATACGGTCCAGGTTGGTAATTACCACCTCGTCCCCTTCCTTTACTCCGGACAACAATTCTACTTCCTCATCGTTAATTAACCCTATTTTTACTTCCCGCTCTTCCACAGTACCATCCTCATGGTTATACACAAATACTGTGGTTATACCATTCTTGGTAAGAACTGCGTCCTTAGGTGCAAACAAAGTATCCTTCCGCTGTAAAATATCAACCGAAGTACGGGCAAAGAGTCCCGCCTTAATATCTCCCTTGGCAATGTCCAAGGAAATGCGGGCCACATATGATTTAGTGCCAGCACCCATGCCAGGGCTGACATATACGATCTTACCACTATAGGTAGCCCCCAGGGCATCAATGGTCACCGATACAGGCAGGCCAGTACTCAATAGGGCTGCATCGTTTTCCGACAAGGAACAATCCACATACAAATGACTGTTATCAATCAAGGTAAGTATCTTGCTGCCAGCACTGAGGAAGCTGCCAACCTCCACATCCCGATAGCCAATAACGCCTCCCCGCGGTGCCCGGATAATCATATCATCCCGCTGCTTTCTCAAAGCATCCACGCTGTAGGCATTTTTCATAGCCGCAAACTGCTTGGAGCGCACACTGGCCGGAGAATCACCGTTATTTTGGTCCATAAGGGCATCATATTGCGCCTTGCTGGTCACATAGGTATTCCGGGCGCTGTCCAGTGTATCCTGGGAAATAGCCCCGATGGAATACAGATACTGCTGGCGTTCGTAATGGCTTTTTTGAATTTCATAGGCTGCGGCAGTCTTGGCCAAATTGGCATTATAGGAGGCTTCCTCCGTTTCTGCATCAGCACTGGCCGCTTTAGTGGCTGCCTCCCCCTGCTTTATGGCAATATCCAGATCACCGGTATCCTGAATAACCAGCACATCACCTTCGGCTACCTGGTCTCCCAGCTGGACATTTACCGCTGTTACCCTGCCAGCATATTTAGGAGCCAAGACTATTGTGGCATCAGAGACGGTCTGCCCGGACAGTACTATATGCCGGGCCATATCAGCCCGTTTCACCTGATACAGAGACACCTTTGGTAAAGGCTGTTCTGCCTTTTTATGTCCACCTTTTCCCCCACCAAAAACAAAATATCCCAGCACTGCTACCAATATCAAGCAAACTAGGCCGGCTATCATAAATTTTTTATTATTTTTATAATTGGATAAATTGTGACGCATATAATTCCTCCAAAATAAACATACTACACTCCTTCTATTTTAATCTACAAGCCACATTTTTACCATGACTTTTTCATGTAATCCTGCTAAAATCATTAGTAAAAGCAAGAAATCATAATTTTTCATTGAAAGGTGGTTATATTTTATGTTTCCTGTGGAAATTAAACCGGATATTTATTGGGTAGGTTCCATGGACTGGTCCATGCGAAATTTTCATGGATACAGTACTGAACGGGGCTCTACCTACAACGCTTATCTCATTATGGATGAGAAAATCACCCTTATCGATACGGTAAAAGCTCCTTTCTGTATGGAAATGCTGGGACGTATACGTAATATTGTGGACCCGGCCAAGATTGACTATATCATTTCCAATCACGTGGAGCCGGATCACTCCGGCGGTATTCCATTCATGCTCCAGCATTGTCCTAATGCCAAGATTATCACCAGTACTCCCAACGGTTTAAAGGGATTGACGGGCCGCTATGGTGAGCATGATTACTTGGGCGTAAAAGCCGGCAGCACTTTATCCTTGGGTAAACGTACATTGACCTTTGTGCCGACTCCAATGCTCCACTGGCCGGACAGCATGGTAACCTATTGTCCGGAGGAAGAGCTGTTATTCTCCAATGATGCTTTCGGGCAACACTTTGCCTCCGTGGGCCGCTTTGAGGATGACAACGATCTTAGCGAAGTGATGCACCAAGCCAAGAAATATTATGCCAACATTCTCATGCTCTTTGGTCCTCAAGCCCAAAAGGCCATTGAAGCTCTGGGGGATTTAAAAATCAGCATGATTGCCACTGGCCACGGTGTATCCTGGCGCACCCATATACCGGAAATTATTCAGGCCTACAAGGACTGGAGCAGTTTTAAAAAGACTGATAAGGCTGTGGTGGTATTTGATACCATGTGGCACACCACAGAAATCATGGCCAAGAATGTGGCGGATGCTTTCCAGAAGGCCGGCGTTTCTCCACGGTTATTTGATCTGCGTTGCGATCATATTTCCGATGTTATGACGGAGCTGTTGGATGCCAAATACATTGCTGTAGGTTCCCCAACCATCAATAACCAGATGATGCCAACTGTAGCGGGTTTCTTCTGCTACATGAAGGGTCTGGCCCCTAAGGGGCTGAAGGGCTTTGCCTTCGGCTCCTATGGCTGGGGCGGACAGAGCATCCCACAGGTTGAAGAAGCCCTCAAGGATTGCAATGTTGAAATAGTACTTGACCAGCAGAAAATACAGAACACACCTAACCCAGCCTTCCTGAAGGGCTTACAAGAGAACGTTGTTAATCTGGTAAACAGCCAAAAATAAAAATACATAAAAAATGAAGGATGCTCCCCCGCTCTATGCGGGATAGCATCCTTTTTTATCCCATGCTGACTGGTGCTAAGCTTCCTTTCTCTTAGGAGGGAGTTAAGCAGGTATACGCAGGCAGCTGGCCAATCGTGTGATAATCGCTTATGCTAAGCTAATTACACGTAAAGGCCTGGGTAAATTTCAACTGAGTTCAGGTGGTGTTAAAACTCCATCTTAATATGCTCCCATTTTATTGGAAGCTCATCGTGTTTTGATAAATCACCAATGTTTCAACATGAACTGTACCAGGTTAGTAGAATTTTTTGCCGCTAACTTGGTAAATTCCTCAAAACTGATAGGAGAACCCTCATCCGCTTTATCCGAAATAGCTCGCAGTATGACGAAAGGAAACAACAATATCCCCGATGTCAAGTTCTTCATTCATGGAGCCTGCCACACCTGTATTGATGATATGGCTAACCTCAAAATCATCCACCAGTATCTGGGCACAGGCAGCCGCATTGACCTTCCCTATACCGCATTGCACCACCACAGCATTCATACTACAGATGCTTCCCTCGCAGAATTCCATTCCTGCTTTGGTCTCCTTTGCAATTATTCCGCACAAAGCAAACGGTTCGGCAGAATATACCATACTCCACCAAACCGCTTTTCTCTTAGCCTATCATTTAGTATTTCCCATGCTATCCTTGGTATCCTGCTCCGCACTCTTGATATCCTTACTCATATCCTTGGCCAGATTAAACTGATGGAATTGAGGGTCATCATGGATTACCATGGTAAATTTATCAGTCTTATCAAGTAAAACTGTGCCCTTCTTTAAAGAAAGCTCCAAAATATGGCCGCCCTGTTTCCGGTCATCGGAAATAAAGTGAAAATGCCAGCCAGGAGAATTCAGCCCAGCCATGTAATTAGGACAATACAACCCTACCAGTGTTCCCTTAATATTATTGGCTGTAAACTCTGTCTGCTTGCCTTTAAGGGCTTCCACGAGGGTTGGATAAGGCTTCTGGCTGCCGTACTCACTACGGAAGAGAACAGAGGAAAACTCTGTATGTAGTTTTATCATGTAAAAGCTGTTTTCCCCGCACTTTTTTACTTCTTCATTCAAAGCCTTTTCAAAAGCTGCCTTGTCATTAATGTTTTGCAAGGCAAGGGCAATATCATCATCAAAATAAGTCACCGTTGCATAAGGAACAGCCGTCTTGTCATCAGCCACAATGACACGACCATCACCCAGAGCCTGATAGACTGTTCCATCCAGCATAATCATTTCACCATTAAGACCCTCAAAGGTGCCAATGCCGATATCACCTAGAGACCGCATATCTCTTACTGTAACCGTACCGCCAAAATATCCCTGGGCCAAAGACTGTAAAAGTGCCACCTGGTTTAGGCTTTCACGTTCTGTAATTGCTGGAGTAGCATAGCCCACGCTGCCCGTCAAAAGACCTGCAATTAATGCTAAGGAAAGATGTTTTTTGATGTTAATCTTCATAATCCCAGTTCCTTTCAGTGTATATTATCCCTGCCATACGCACTTCATGAACTTGCGGTAGTTCTTGTCAAGATAATCGATGATAAAGGAGAACATGGTGTAAATGGTATCCCCTTTCAAGTCATCGTCAACAATCAGGCACACATCCAATATCAAATCGCCATCCCCATTTAAATAAGCTTTGAATGGTTTGTAGGTGGCAGACTCATCGTTGAGTAGCTTCAACAGCTCCAGCTGATTGCCGTCTGTCAGTGCCTTAGGTGAAATCTGTACCCGTATCATGGCAAAAAGTGACTCGTCAAGAATCACAATGGTTGGTAACTGGTGTCCCTCCGTAGTAATGGATGAACGAAATACAACCGTTTGCTGCTCGTCATCAAGCTCCTCTACCTCGAATACCTTAATTTCCTTTTCTTCCAAATAATTCTTGAATGTTTCTGCCTTTTTGTTCATTTTCTGTTTAGCCTCCCAGCATTTTTATTTAACACATCCGGACACTAAGTCTCCCATGTGTTTATTCTACCACAATTTCACTATTTGATGCATTTTTCTGACGAATGTCGAGTTCTAAAGGCTTCATGTCAAGGAAATTTCCTCTCCGCATGATTACTCCCGGCTCTGTAAATCTTCTTACATCGAATACATATTGACCATGGGTGCTGGTTACACGCTCACGCATCATATCCAACACGCTTAAATTATCGCCATAGAGCTTGCCATAATTTCTGTCGGCATCAATCAGGACAGCACCATTGGTTCTAACCTTCCCATCAGCATAGAGCTGGAAGGACCGTTCCTTATCATATGCCATACTCAAATTGTTCCAGTAAACCAGCTGCTCACCGTCTCTGGTTGGGGTTCGCCCGAAGATGGCCAAATTCGTCTGGGCATTATCCAAATAAATCTTGTCCCCTGCCAGTACGTCATCAGCCTTAAAGTTGCCTTCCTCCACATGTAAATAGCCACGTTTAGACCAAAGGGACGACATCTGAGTTCCAGTTGAAGATTTCAAACTGCCTACAGATATTTCCTGGGCGATGTATTTCTGATCTCCAGCACCAGTAGCCGAGAACTTGAAGGTGGCGGTACCATTTCTCTTGGTCATGGAGCCGACGGTTATATAGTTACCAGTCAAGGTGACATCTGGTGCCGCCGTACCATTGGCATCCGCCAATACTTCACCCAAATATGACAACTCTGAATTATTTTCCAGCCATACAGAGACTCTTTTGCCTTCCACACGATTTAGAACGAGATCACCGTTTTCCATTGCTATATTGACTTCATTGTCGGACTTAACCTCATCACCTGGGAAGAAAATCCTGCCTTTACCGGTTACCGCCGCTGTAACATCCCGTTCTGCATGGATTCGGTCGGTGACCAGTATATCATCGTTCAATGCGCCGAGATTTACATCCCTGCCAGCTTCCACCATACCATTTTGGTCTATTACAATAGTATGCTGCTCTTTATCATACTGATCAGAACCGGCAAACAGCGTAACATCACCCTTTTCAGCAGAGGTCTTGCCAAGTATTGTGACGATTCCCAGTGCAGTTCCAACCGTGGCATCTTGTTTTGCTGATACAGTATTCTCATCAGGGCCATTATCACCAATTGTAATATCACCCTTATTGGTAGTAATCATCAAATTCTGACCTGCAGTTACAGCCTTATCGACATAGATATCGCCCTCACCGGTGGTCATCTTTATGTTTCCATTATTTGTGGTAACGGTATGTCCCACGGCGATGTTACCTTTATCGGTGGAAATGCTCACGTCATTGGTAACGGCTACCTCCGTTCCAAAAGCGGCACTGCCTTGGCCAGCGATATTAACCGTAAGTTCCTTTTGAGCCTGGATCTTGTCTGTTATCAAGATATCGCCATTACGTCCGTTCAGCGTGATACCGCCGCCGGAAACCAGTGCACCGCCGGAAGCGATAATGAAGTTTCCATTTTCAGCACCTTCTTCATAGGTATCCTTGCCAGCGGTCATGGTGATGTCACCATTTGTAGTGGAGGTCTCACCCAGAATATTGATGGTTCCAAGACCGGTATTGATATTGATATTATTTTCCGCCTTTAGAGTTTTCTCACCATTCTGTTCAATAGCACCGATGTTGATATTGCCTGTAGATGCCGACACGTTAATATCGTGGCCTGCCGTCATGCCCTTTTCATCAGTTCCCACATAAGTGGCACCCATACCTGTAGATACTGTGATGTCATTTTGTGCTGTCATGCCTTTGCCCAAGCCAAAAAACTCACCATTCGCACTGTCAATAACAATGTCATGAGCTGCATTGGAATCACCTAATAAGGTTATATCCTGACTGGCCTTAAGAACTAGATTTCCTTCAGCACCATTTCCACCCAGCACATCAATTACTGAATCATCATTTTTAGGTTTAGTCATAATTCCCAATTCGCCTTTGGCGTTGATATTGGAAAATTCTGCATTCCCATGAACATCTGCTCCTACAACTACCGAGAAGACTTTTGTGGCCTCACTGGATTCGTCTTGATCATCACTGGATGCGTTTGTTACAACCTTGACACTGCCGTCAATTCCATTGCTTCCATTCAAATCATCAGCCATGAAAACGGCAAATTCATTATTTTTACTTTCCAAGGATACGCCTTTTCCACTGTATGTCTCTACCACTGGCGTATTGATATTTACGCCCGCTTTTTCCTGAATGGCACCGCCAGCGTGGACAACAAGGGAATTGTATGTCCCTTGCAGCGTTCCATTATCAAAATTAATTCCACTTGGTCCAGCTGTACCAGTAGTTACATCCCCATTAATTGACACATCACCGCTGGAGGAAGTGAGCTCTACATTATTGGCTGCCGTAATCTTTTTATCTGTCTGCATACTTCCGTCGGATTTAAGCGTAATATCACCCTTGACCTCTGCTCCATTGCCCTTGGCCTGAAGCTCCGAGGCAACCTGAAGTACGCCATTTGCTTTTTGATTTTCTACGGCAATATCCCCATTGATGGTCGGCTGAACGGACAGCGTCAACTTGTCTACGTTATCCAGAACAGAAACACTGCCCTGAATAGGCATATCCTTGTCAGAGCTTTGCACGTCAAGAGCATTGAATTTATTGCCCGTTCCCTGCAAATCCACATCCTTGGCACTGACGGTGGTAACCTTTGGTGCTTGGATGCCCCCCGACGCTTTTTGTGTTATTGCATTCTTTGCCGAAGTAAGTGTTACATCCTTACCTGCCACCAGTAACACATTTTCTCCCTGTGTCAATGCGTCATCTGCCCTTAGGGCAATGCTGTCCTTGGCGGTAATATCGCCACTAATCGACATTGCGCCATCGGTGGAAGTAGCATTAACATTTTGGTTTGCCGTAAGCATGCCAGCAGTCTGCAGATCTTCCTTGGCACTTAGAGTAATATTGCCATTGGCCGCTGCAATATCGCCATTAATCGACATTGCTCCGTCGGTGGAAGTAGCATTCACATCCTTGCCAGCCGTTAGTACTGTACCTGTCTTCTGGGTCAAATCACCCTTCGAGTTAAGGGAAATGCTGCCCGTGGCGGTGAGATTGCCCTCGTTGGTCAATGTACCGTTCGCTTTGAGATTTTGGACAGAGATATCCCCGGCCAATTTATTTGCCGTATCTCCAGCCACCTTTTGATTAATCTTGACGGTAAGTGCATCAGCGTTGTCCTTAATGCGCACATCGCCAGCGATATCAGCAGTACTGCCGCTGTCCACGGTAATGCTGTTAAACTGATTTCCCGTGTTTTCCAAAAGCAGAGAGTTTCCGTTAATGGTATTAACCTTATCGGCGGTAATGGCACCCTTATCCGTCTGGCTGATAATGCCGTTAGTAGCCGTCAATGTCAAGGTTTTCTTCGCATTTTGCAAATCACCAGTGGTAACTGCACCATCCAGCGTCAAGTTGTCCTTGGCGGTGAGTGTGGCATCTCCGCCAGTATTGATGGAGCCATCTACTGCTGGTTTTACAACCTTGCCAGTGCTGTCCTTTTCAGCTTCCCGACCAACACTCAGGGAACCATTACTCTCGGCAATGAACTCACCCTTGGTATTGATAGTTCCAAGGACAAGGGTGCCATTCTGAATACCCAGATTTAAGCTGCCAACGCCGTGTATATAGGCTGAATTGGCTACAATATTCACTGGCGCACGGTCGTTCAGAATACGGATAGCGTTATTTACCTCACCCACAATACCTGTTGTCGCATTAGTCTTTAACTTCAGCGTCTTTCCGGCATTTATATAGGAATCAGCAATACTTGTATTGGCATTGCTCATCTTGAAGCCCTTTTCACTATTAAGGGAAATGGTATCCCCGGCATACATGGCTCCCAGACGAAGGAAATCATTATCTTTTGTGTTATTGATAAACACATTTTTATTGGCCCGAGCCTGTGTCAAATCTCCGGTCAGGGATACGGTCAGCGGCTTCTCCGAAGTGCCTATGCTCTCTTCGCCACCAGCAACAATAAGATTTTTACCTGTAATATTAGTTAAGGTGTCATCGGTCAATGCATTGTAAATACCCTTTTCGGAGTACAGGCGCACATCGCCATTTCCACTGTTTTGAGTGGCTGTTACAGTGCCTACATTAATGACAGAATGTTCCCCTGCTACATCAGCACGACCTGCCACGGAGACATCGCCACCAGCCTGTACATTCAGTGTACCAGTGGACTTGATGCCCAGCGGCATATTAGGGGTGATTTTGAAGGACAGCAGATTGCCGTTGTCATCCCGTTGTGTCTCCACATCACTTGCCTCCATGCTCATGAGCTTCTTCATGCTTTCAATACGATTGTTTCCGGTCAGATCCTCCACAGTAATCGTGGTGGACGAGTCAGAAACATTGCCCACATCCCCCTTGGCAGAGGTCAGGGTGATATTGTTACCAAGCACATTGGCTTCCCGTGCCGTCTGGACACTGCTGCCACTGGCCGGATTCACCAGTGCATCGCTGACAGCGTAAAGCATCATATCCTTAGTCCACTCAAAGGTTGGATTCTCCGCTTTGTTATTCAACTCCTGATAATTGGCATCTGCCGCAAGATACGCGTCTGCACTGGCGTAATTATTGTACTTGTATGCATCAGTGCTTTGCAGATAGGCATCCGCCGTTGCATACTCCTTATAAGTGAGATAGTCCTGATGACCATCGACGGCAATCTTCGCCGTTTTTTCCGCATCGGTCAGCCCCGCATAGTCCCCCGTGCCATTGATATAATTCTGATAATCCTGGGAGGCAAAGACAGTATTGGCTGTGGCCTTCTTGGTAGTGTATTCCGTGAATTCACTCGTTATACGCGCCTTGTAATCGTCGCGGTTCTTTTTAAGATCGCGGATATACGCTCCCTCGTAACCGTTTTCGCCCGCTATGAGCCCAGCATCAATCCAACGATGAACCATTTCCTCCACGCTGTCATTGGAGGCTGATTTATCGTCCCCTGGAAGGGCATCAATGAAGCCACCGTTTTTAACGGTCAGCGTTACATCTCCTCCACGGGATTCGATTTTGCCCACCCGCATATCGCCACCATTATCTGCCTCAGTTAGATAGATGCTGCCATTAGCATTAGCATTGACCTGGGCACCATAGCGGTCAGTGGAATAGGTTAAATCGGAAGCAGCAATTTGGATGGCCTGATTTGCTGTACCAATACCACCATTATTGCTGATAAGATTAATGCCACGCCCCTCAACTGTGGTGCCAGTACCCGACTGGATAATATTTCCCGCAGCCTTCAGAGTCACATCACCAAGGGATGCATTGTTCTTGAAACCGTTGTTACCATCCTGACTCTTTAGAGCCACAATTTCCACATTCCCTGGCAAAGATTGATTGTTCAGCAAGCCGCCTACGGCAGTGATATCGATATCACCCTTGTTGGTGGAAACAGCACTAAGCTTGATATTATCCGTCACTTTGTTTCCGTCCGTAGCACCGATGGAAGCAATATGGATATTCTTGATATCGTCCTTGGCCGTCAGGTTCACAATCTCGCTCTTCAAAGTGGTGTTGTCAAACTGTGTGATGCCGCCCGCTTTCGAGTCAACCGTCAGCGTAGCAAGATTATTGGAATTTGCCACGTTGCCCGTCAGGTTGATGTTGCCGCCGCTGGCATTGGTGCTCTTGATATCGATTTTACCCACGTCCGCACCAATTAAGCCTACCTCGATAGGCTTAGAGGCATCTATGGAATAGTTATAGAGCTGAATGGTGGAGGTTCCATTTTTCCACCGATCGTTAATGTGCTTGAACCACCCTAAGAAACCGGAACGGGTTACCCAATGCTCCCTATCAAAAATTCTTGACTCCAGGAGCGTAGTATTTCCATCAAGACGTATCTGGTCGTTTTCCAGATTAATATTGCTTCCGTCAGTAATAACGGCCCCCTCCGGCAATCCTAATTTCTTTGCTTCATTGGTGTCGATTGGCGTAGACGAGCTTTCCCAGCCTTTTAGGGCTGTTTCATTTGCTGTTTGAACTAAACCCCAGAAGCCGCGGCGTTCATAGTGTTGATAGGTTCTGGTGGTCTCGATACTGTTGCCGTTTACCCATGAATATGTCTGGTTTTTCTTTACATTGTAGGTCAGTGGGTTGCCAACAGAAAGACTATTATTTATCACATCTGCACCGGCATAAATATCACTGTCACTGGCATGATTCTTTAAATAAGTTGCATAGTCAGTAATGGTACGGGGCTGCCCCTTCTTATACTCGGTCCAGGTATTATTGGCCGTATCGGCAATAGTGATGACACCTTCACGCTGATTATTGAGGACGTTGCCCACGTTCATATCGAGAGAGGTCTCATTCGTCACGGAGATATTCGCTGCACCATCGGCGGCCATTATACGGCCATCGCCAGTGCTGGCAATCTTACCCGTCAGATAAACCTTACCGCCAGCCGTGTCAATATCCTCCACCACCAGTTTGTCCGTGGAAGGGTCCCAATAAACTTGTGGCACGTAGTCAAATACCTTGTCCGTATCATTCCACTTGGCACCACCATCATTTACCCTGAACATGGTGCGGTTCTGGATAACAGCAGCACGATTAGCCGGACTTTGCTTCGCATTAGCGAGCTGAGCCTCAGTAACTGTAGCGGTATAATTCTTATAGCCACTCTGAATAAGGCCATTCACGTTTACATTGGCGGCGGATACATAGATATCACGTCCAGCAATATAACCAGTAGCCTCATTTGAGTTATCTGTACGCTTATAAGAGTCGGTGTTACTCCTTGTATCAGTGCCCGTTGTACTCAAGCCAAGAGCGGTTTTCATTTCACTAGCCTTAGATGACAAATACTTCTCCGGATCACCGTTGATATTGACAATGCCCTCCTTGTAATCCTGGGCAATGGAGCCGTTGGCTGCAATAAGCTTCACCGTGTTACCAAATACACCAGCAGGACGATCATTGGTACCACCGCCAATACGGATATCGCCGCTGGCATTGTTAATGGTCACATTGCCATAGAAATTGCTGATTTTACCGTTCACCTCTATATCAGTGATGGCGGTATACTTCAACTTGCCATCTCTGATTGCCTGTCTGTATTCTTCCTTTTCCGCTGCAGACATATTGCTGTTATTAATTTCCCGCTCCAGCTCTGGTGTCAGGGTGAAAGTACTGGTTGTATCACCGCTAAAGGTTTTAGTGTTGAGTATTGATAATCCAGCCGCCGTGTCAGAAGATACGCCATAGATTTCCCTGAAATTGGCAAGCTTTGTACCATCCTCATTGCGGTTCATTTCGTTGATTTTTTTGTTTCCCGCAACCACATCAGTAGGAATTACAGTACCCTGAAGATGAGGACCGAAGCCGTTATAGATGATACTTCCCCCCTTCTCACCCATAAGGATATTGTTTAGTTTCAGATACGCATCCGATTTATTTTCTATGGTGATGGATGGGGCAGAATTGGCCCGAAGTTTACCTGTGCCACTGAAATCACTGGCTGTCACGTTTATATTGCCGCCGCTGGTGGCAATATCCGGAATTTCCACATAGTAAACAGGCCGGCCGGAGTTTATATATGATGTAACATTTCTTTGTTCATCAATCTCCACCAGTCCCAGTCGCTCCATTTCGCCCTGGATTCTGGTCCGTTCCGCAATATAAGCCGCCATCTTCGAAGCATTATTGCCAGAACCATCGTAGGCGGCAATCAATGTGTTCAGTTCTTTCAGACGTGCGCCCAAGGTATTAGCATAATCGAAGGTGCCCTGGGTAATCCCCGAAAGTACCCGCTGATTAGGAATATTAGGATCCGCCGTATATTCCAACCCGCCAGCCACTGAACCACTGATAGTAACATTGATAGGCGCAGAGGTGCCGGCAATAAGGGCTCCGGTTACATTGACCGTGCTCTTTCGCATCTCAATATCGCTCTCAGAACCAGTAGTGGCATCAGAGGTCAGGAACTTCTTGTCCGTGCTGGAGCCACCCTTGGCCCAGCTCCACAGGCTTTCATCCTTGACGATTTCTTCCTTGCCGCCACTGGCAATGGCATTGATGTCCCGGGTAGAATGAACATCACCGCTGACATTCACCATTCCCTTGTCGGCAGTAATGGTATAGTTCACCCGAGGAATAGTAATTGGAATAACGGAATAGTTGTAGGCGCCGGACTTAAGGTCCGCGTTCAGATTGGCGAGAACGCCGTCTTTATTGGCACCCGCATACAGGCCTGCATTGGAGCCGCTCTCAATGGTCCCCGCTACATTCACTTCACTCTTGCGGTTCATGTCGATGTTATTCTTAGCCACAATCGGGCTGACCACACCGGCATAAACCGTGCCATCCACATGGGATTTCAGGGTTTGGTCGTCATAGGCGGACAGAATAATATCCTCGGTGGAAGCGGCCTTTTCATTGCTTAAAAAGGCCCCACTTTTCACATTCACTTTATTATCGATATCCAAATCGAATTCACTGACAGCGTCAGTTACCACAATGGCACCGCCACCCTTGGCCTGTACTAAATTCGTCAGATTGTTCTGGGATGAGGCAATATACTCTTGCAGATTGTTGGTGGTAATCTTGGCATTTTTGCCAATGTTGATGGCACCAGTTTCCGTGAGATTAAGCAGGCTCCGCAGACGATTGCCTGAAATGACTCCGCCAAAATGATCCTTCAAGGTATAGGTCTGCACATCCTTATTGCCATTGGAATCTGTATCATCATAGGCACCAGTGATGACCGTATTATTTGTTCCCACATGGATGCGATTGCTGGTGATTTCTGTATTATCGGCCACATTTGCCTTTGTGGTAGTATCGATGGTATTATCCACACTGGTACCGCCCACGCCAGCTATGCCGCCATGACCTTCTGAGGCCGTAAGGCGAACCTCATCCCGTTGAACACCAAGGAGCCAAACATCATCCTTAACATCCCATTTGCCACTGAGGGTGCTGGTAACCTTATTAATGGATTTATTGTCCACATGAGCACCCACGTAGCCCAGGATACCGCCACCACCAGCGTCAGCAAAGGCCTTGCCCGTATTATCTCCATAGGTGATAACCTGCATGCTATTGAGCTTAGTTTGTTCATTTTTCCCGTTAAGAGTGCTTTCCATGGTTTCAGTGCCACTGATATCCGCACTGGTATTGCCCACTGCCACGGCACCAGCCGTCACACCATAGATATAGGCTTTGCGGTCCACATGGGACTGGTTGTTCAGAATTAGATCAGTACTATCATTAAAGGTGCTATTGGATACATTGACCTTGCCCTTGGCATCAGTGGTCAAGGTAACCAAGTCAGGGGCCACAGCTACAGCAGATATATTATGCCCCTTGACATTGCCCTCCAGAGTACGGCCATTGACATTACCCAACATAGAGGCAAACTCCACCGTTTTTGCATTGAAGCTGCCACCTGCTACATTGACCTCTGCCCCCATATTCATGACGCCCTTGCCCCGCATCCGGCTTACGCCGAGAAGGGATACAGCCGTATTGCCGGCACTGAGCTTGGCTGTAGTATCATTGATTGCACCCAAATGAAACGCCTCAGCAGTGAATTTGCTGGTCGTTCCCGTGATTTGGGCTGTTGCGTTCCCTTTGACTATTTTACCATTTTTGTCCTTTTCACCATCCTCGATGGTGGCATGGTTCACTGCCACATTAACGCCACCTACGCCTACACCCTGGGTATGGGCTTCAAGGGTATTGGCTTTTTTGGCCTCAATGGTGATATTTTTTGCGGCAGAAACATTATTGGTTTCATTTAGGGTTACCCCAACATTGCTGTAATTTTCCACGCTGGCAAAGGTAGTGGTAACATTCAATGCAGCTACGCCCACGCTGAGAATGTCAGCCTTGTGCTTGCTCTCGTCCTTTGCGTTGATGGTGACACCTTTGTCATCAGCACTGTTGCCCGTGGCTATGATGGTGCTACCCGTAATATCTACATCTGTAGCACTCTTGTTAACAATACCTGCGTAGCCAACGCCTACTCCGCCCAATGCACCTACGGTAACAGCGGTGACCCCTACCTTGGAGCCATCTCCAGACTGGGTCTGCAGGGCTTCTACATTAACGTTTTTACCCGAGATGGTGGCGTTCTTCATGGTTACGTCCGTGTCATAGTTTGTATGGATAATAGCATCCGTAACATTAATGGATGCAGCGCCAGCCGCTGTAACGCCCACATTTTTCGCGGAAATGTCGCTTATATCCTTGGCTATTACATTGACATCATTCGCCGCTGACAGAGTAGCTCCGTTTACCTCAGTATGGACACCCTGTTTATCAGTATTAGTCTTAAGGCTTATCTGTACATTTCTTGCTGCTTGGAGATCACTGTCCTTGGAACTAAGGCCAAAGAACTTCGCACCAGTTCCTAGGGCACCTTTTGTCCCGTTCACGCTGGACAGATGCTTGCTGATTTCGTTTTGGGTGGTGGCATTAACGTCAGTTACCTTGTCATTTTCATCCTTGGCATTAGAAAGCTGGGCATCAGTAATGCCCTTGTTGATGGAGGTGACGGCCACGTTGACCCCCACGCCAATACCGCCAGCACCAACACCAGTCACCTGACTGTCAAAGCTGCGGGTTTCATTTGCTTTCACGTCGATAGCATTCGCTGCCTTAGCAGAGCCACCTGTCACATGGGCACTGGTGCTGCTGTTGATATTGTTCAGGGTTACAGCCACACCTACACCGCCGATGCCACCGGCACCAACGCCACCTGTTGAATTAACCGTCAGCTTATCCTGGGCGTTTACAGCCACATCATAAGCCTCCAACTGGCTGTTGGTAACAAGTGCCGCCGTCTCACTGGTGGTGTTGTTGATGCCCACGTTGGCGGCCAACCCTGCACCAAGACCTACAGCGAGGCTGGCAGTGACTAAGGTATTCTTCCAGTTGTTATCATTTTTCGCCAGAACAGAGATATTCTTTCCGGCAGTGCTCTCCTTCGCCTTCAGGTCACTGGATGCCACCTCCGCCTTAACGGTGGAAGTATCGTCCATAACGGATACACCAGCCCCTGCAGCCACGGCAGCATAGCCGCCAGCTGCGCTTACCGAAATATTTTGCGTATAGTTATTGCCCAAATGCTCTGCTTTAACTTCTGCCGTGCCGTCAAAAATTGCATTCATGTTTTTCAGTAAAGCATTGACGGTACTGGTATTTTTATGCCGCATGATGCTGTCGCCGGAGGCAACGCCTGCCGTGGCGGCTGCTCCTGCTGCCGCAGCAAAGGACAGACTGGAGGAACCATGCTTGGCAATGGCATCCACCGTCAGATTTTTGGCGTACAGGTTCTTCTTGGAGGATGCAGAAATCTCCGCTTCCGTCCACCGAGCCAAGGTCTCCCAGTTTGCAGATACACCAACAGAAACCCCTGCTGTTGACGCTGCACCCACTGATGGCGTGCCGGTAAAGGAGCCCAAATTGCTGTAGTCCACAGCATTAACATTTACATTTGACGCATTACCATTGGAATTAATGTCAGTATCCTGAATTTTAGCCGTAGTGGAACTCTTTTTGTCTTTTTCTCCCTGAATGTAATTGAGGTTCACCGTACCTGCCAGATTGACACCTACACTGCCGGAAGCCGCCACACCACCAGAGGACATTTGGGAAATTATGGTATGGGTGGCAGAGCTGTCCACCACAATACCGGTCTTTGTTTCCTCAGTGCGGCTTGCACTAAGTCTGGTTCTGTCCGTAGTAAGGTCAATTTTTTCCGTAGTAAACAGCTTGTCATCCTGTGGACGGGTGACCTTAATAGAGCCCTCATCTGCTGCTGTCAGAGAGCCACCATTTACCAGTGCGTTGGTGCTGCCGGTAATCTTGTTGATGGAAACCGCTGCACCAAGACCCACCTTGGTGTTGGCGCCAATAGCAAAGCCACCGGCGAAATTGTAGAGGCTGTCGTCGCTTTGAGCCACAACGCCTACGCTGTTATTAGATGTAAGATTTTGGTTTTTGATGATGGCGTCAACGTTGTTACCAATATAATTGTAGCTGCCGGAACCGGCAAAGACCACCTGACCACCTACGCCTACAAGGCCACCTACACCTACAGAATGAATGTCACCATTACCAGCGGCCCGCACCTGGGTAAGTCCTGCGTTGACCGTAGTTGTGCCGCTATTGGTGTTCATTTCCGCCTTGGTATCCTGATACATGCGATTGATAGCCACGCCAGCTACGCCCTTCACCTGGGAACTAATATCTACACTGCCACCGACACCAACGGTGTTAATTTTACTCCTGGTATCAGCTGTAACATTTATGACAGGATGCTTGGCAGTGTTACTTGCGTTAATATTCGTATTGTTCAAAGCGGCAAAGCTGTTCTTATATATATCCGAAACGGCCGCTCCGCCCTGGAGATTGAAGAAATTCTTACCCCATTGCACGCCAAAGCCAGCCCCTACAGTGATAATGCGGGACTTATCAGTTGTATTACCATCAGTCTTGCTGTCCTTGGTGGAAACTTCGATTTTACCATTTTCAGTAGTAGTAATATCGGCATGGTTGATTTCGGCCCGGAGTCTCTCCTTATTGTTGGAAGAGCCAATGTCAGTATAAGCTACAGCTCCGCCTACGCCAACCTTTTTGCCGCCTACGGACACGCTGCCGGCTACCGTGGTTCTCTTTGCCAGCTCCTCAGCCGTAACGGAAAGGTCACTTACATTATCCAGCTTGGTATTTTCCCCAGTGGTCTTGCCATCAATAACACTTTCTGTGTTGCTTACACCCTTATTAATGGCCACTGTGCCAACTGCACCAAAAGCTGATTGACTGATATTCACGTTCACGCCGCCGGCCACAGCCAAGGTCTTGCCCATGCTGGTGGAGGCCAGCTTGACGGAGTTATCCCCGTCCTTTAAGGTGACAGTATTACCCTTCAAATAAGTACCGGTGGTATTGTTCAGGGAGTTATAGGCCAAAGACAGACCCACAGCCATGCCCTTACCTCCAGCCACCTCGCCGGCAATATTGATAATGGAGGCTGTATTTTGCGCCTGCCCGCTAATATTTTTACCTATAATGGTATTGTTTTCAATAGTAACCTTGGTATCATTCTTGAGGTCATTCCAGCTGCCGGAGCCGGCCCCGTTAAAGGTCTTGCCACCAATAGCTACACCTGCTCCAACGGAGACAATGGTAGCATCGCTGGCCGCCTCGCCACTGACGGTATCCGCCGTGATAGTGGAGCCCTTTATGTCAGCTGCGATATCATTTTTCACATAGTTATAGGCAATGCCAGCCCCGGCACCGGCGGTATCGTTCCAGCCACCGCCCATGGCGGCAGTAATGGTGAGACTGTGATTTTTGCCCAGTTCGCCCTTGGCATCGTCCTCGTCCTTGGCAGCGTCCCCGGCAATTTTGCCCTCATCGGTATTCTTGTTATCTTCATCCAACGAAGAGGCCGCACTTCTCTTATCGAGATAGCTCTCCCCGGTGGTATCCAGGCCCATGTCATCCAAGGTTTTCTTGTTGTCATCCTGGGCCTTCTTCTCTTTCTCCAGAGCAGAGTTGGTCTGGTTCTTAAGCTGTGTCGTTAATTGAGTCTTTGTACCATCATTGATGGTAGCGTAGTTTTTAGTAGTGTCAATGCTGTTCGGATTTGTGCCAATACTGCTGTCAATCTTGTTATCCAGCTTTGTCTTTTCCTCATTAAGCTGAGTGTCGCTCTTGACAACAGGGATTTCCCCTGCCTTGACATTCACAGCACTGGCCGTAAGGCCCGTTACCGTTGCGCCATCAACATAAGCATGGGTGTTGTTCTTAGTGCTGCCATACGCAAAAGCACCCTCAAAGCCGTAGCCACCCTTGGTGCCTGCCAAAGCGGCGTTAATCTGGGTTGTTCCCTTCTGTGCCTCCACATCCATAGATGAGAAAACAGTATAGTTACCGCCTAGGATGCCACTGGACAGATTATTTTCCAAATTGCTGATAGCTGCAGCACCGCCAATACCTACATTGGTGTTGGCTCCACTGCCCTTTGTCCCCGCAAGACCGCCGGCAATCTGGTAGTCTGTGCTGGTGGCCTTATTGGAAACTGAAGCTCCCATGATATTATTGTTAAGCATAAGGGCATGGATATCCTGTTTGGCCTTATTGTAATACACCACGCCCGCGCCGTTGATATTTGTACCATCACCACTGGAGGCACTGACACCCATACCGGCCGCCACCTCAATGCCAATCTTGGTGGCTGAGTTGGACACCATAAGTGCCATAGGCATATCTGTATTTCTAATCAGAGAATCCACATCCCGATTGGAGCTGTTCATGGCGAAGGTGCCGCCGATGCCCACCTTGGTCCCGGAATCACCTGCATTAACGGAATGTTTGATATCGGTGCCCCCCAGGGTAATGGAGCCAAGAAAATCCGTAGCAGAAAGGGAAACCGCCGCCACTGGTGCAGGAGTCGCAATCTCGTTTTCCACCGTCTCATTTTTCACCGTCACATTATCCAAAATGGTATCTGTACGGCCCCCCAAGAAAGTCAAGGCGACACTGCCCTCGATGCCGATGGAGGCCCCGGCACTTTTCGCGGAACCGGCAGAAGGTGCCGCACCCGCATCCTCCGTATTGTTAGTCCCATCCGGATCAGCCGCCCGGCTGGCTTCCCCCATGGCCCCTGTTGCATTAGGAGCCGCACTCTCATTTTGGGAGGTTACATTATCCTGCTCCAGCTGTTGAGTTTTGTTCTTGGCTTCATTGGCACCCTCGGTACCCTGCTTGGACCATTTACTCCATTTCTCAGAGTCCTGTCTGCTGTTTTCCTCCCCGTCATCAGATGATGCAGAGACTACCTTGGCTTTGGCATCATTTTGAATCATGCCGTTAGTGATGGCCACACCAACCAGTCCACCAGTAGTTATACTACCCTTTGTACCGTTGGCAGTTTTGTCCCCCAGCTTTCCAACCAAAGTATCCCCGGCAATACTACGGGCCAGGGCTGCATCCTCGTATATTTTCTTGGCGGCTTTTTCCACGTCTGTGGTATTTCCTGAAGGCGCAGTAATACCACTGCCATTGTCGCTGATCATGGCAAGACTGTTTACATCATAATTTACAATACCTACGCCAATACCGAAGGCCTTGGCACCATTTTGTCCTGTGGATTCGCTACGGGCGGAATTGTCCACGTTGGTGGAATTAGTGGAGGTAATGGTAGCTAAGCCAGTTGTAATGTTGACCTCATCGTCCAAGGAAACAACACTGTTGCTGTCACCATAGGAGAGAGCCACCATGCCGGAAATACCGATGGAATCCCCCTTGCCGGCATTTTTGACCTGATTCTTAGTCTCCAAGGTATTGCTGGAGGAAGCCTCAAGGGAATCTGTCCCCTTAATTTCAGCACCCTTGCCAGCCATAACCAGAGCGTTGCCACTAATATTCTGAAGGCCCACTGTAGCCCCAATGCCCACCTTGCCATTTTCTTCTGTTGCGCCGTAAGTACCCTCTGCGCTGGTGGTAACGTCTGCAGACAGCTTTACGGAGGAGCCATCCACATGGCTCTTCTGCCCCATAAGGACAATAGCGTTATTCTTCAAGGTATCAACACCTACAGAGCCGTCCAAAGCAAACTTGGACGGAGTATCGTTCTCTGCGGTACTCTTGGCACCTACATTATAGGTCAGGGTGCTGGTTTTCTCCTCATTCTCGGTCTTTTTATATTTTCCCATGCCGGCGGAAGCATCAATGGATACGGCTTCGCCCTTGATTTGGGCAGACTTGTCCCCTTCGTTGTCAAGCACAACTTTTGCGTTGTTCTTGACGTTGCTGACCAATACAGCTGCACCGATTTCGGCATTGGCATTAGCCTGGGTATTATTAACTTTAAATCCAAGACTGCCCTCATTATCTTTGGAGGCAGTCATAAGGGAATCAGCAGTCATCTTAACCGAACCATCTACTGTATCCGATACCTTGGTAGCCGTGATAACCGCATTATTCCCAATGGTGATATTGGCATCATTTGTATTTGAAACAACGCCTACAGCTGCACCAAGGCCAAAGGCAGAATTTTTCTTTGAATTGTCGCCACCCTCATTGGTGCCTTCCACCTTATCCTTGACGTCCTTGATACCACCCTTGCCATCTGTACCTGTGGCATCCTTGGTCTTTGCATCGTTGGTGTCAACGTTGGCATCCTTAACTACCTTGGTAGGGTCAATGGACTTTTTCTCGCTGTTCTTCTCGTCCTGGGATTTCTCAGAATCTGGTTTATTTTTTTCCGCATTGGCTGCCTCATCGTCCTGGTTCTGCTCTTCTTGGCTGGCCCCAGCGGTTTCCTTCTTGTTCGAAGCATCTGATTTAGCTTCATTATCCACTGTTAGCTTCATCCCAGTAGTAGTATTAACGGCTTTAATATCCACTGCTCCGGCATTAATGGAACGATTTATGGTCACATCAGCATTGGAATCGTAGTTGACTACACCAACATTGGATACTACATAGCTGGTTGGCCCAACGGCATTCACATTAACATTGATATTACTGGTGGTATCAGCATCAATGGACACCTTGCCCTGAGTCGCCGTCAGCGCTGTAGCCCCTGTCGCAGGTGTGTTCACGATTACCTTTGACTTGGTGTCACCGGTCAGAACTGCAACACCAACTACAGCCGAGGTATTGGCCCCACCACCGGCTGTAGCTGACAGCTCAGCCTTGGTATCTGCATTGGCAGAAATCTTAATGCCATCCCCAGTCTTAGCATTTGCCCCCTTAGCCGTCAGATTGCCGTCGATAACCACGTCCGCCGTATTGTAAACACGGGAAATTGCCACGGCAGCCACTGGCATGGCAGAAGTGTTTTCCACCGAATTGCCATTGCTGTCCTTGCCCTGGGAAGGCACCGCAACTGATTGTTTTATTTCCACCTTGGAGGTGGCAGCAATATCGATATCATTACCCGTAATGGTACTATTCGTCCCAATATTAACGGCTGACTTATTCTTTTTGCTGGAATAGTTCACAAAGAGATACTTGTTGGCCCCGGCTTCTTTGCCGGCCAGCTTGTCAATAACGCCATCAAGCACTGTTTTATCATCCCCAAGTATAACACTCTTCAAGGTGTTGGTCAGTGTCATTGGGGTACTGTCTTCATAGGTGCTGGTACTTTCTGCTGTAAGCTTAACTGACCCGTCACTGCTGGAAATTGTCACATTCTTGCCAATGTTGACGGCAGCCAAAAGATCCGTTGAGCGATCCCCCCAACGGATGGCATTGGCCACTTCCTTGTCCTGATTATTTGCATCTTTTTCAATTTTGGTATCCTTAACAGCTGATGTCTGCTTGGCCGTGATAATAATATCGCCGCCAGTGCCATTGGATGCAGTAAGGCCAGTTAAACCAGAGGATGCCCCGCCCGTATTAACCAAGTCAGTAAAGTTTAGATCCTTCGTGCTCTGAATTTTGGCCCCGTCGTTAATGTTGATGATACCCGCACCCAGCATAACACCGCTGTGAGTGTTGATTTGCCCCTTTATGTCAATATTCTTGTCATTGGCATAGGAACCATCTTTGATGGTATCAATGGCAGCCAATGTAATATCAGTAACAGGTTGAGTAGAGTTATATAATTTGTCAAAATCCACTTTGTTTGGCACTATGCCCGTAAGCTGACCCGCGTTAATGACACCAGAAGAACCAACAGCGATACCATCAGGACTTAAGAACATGAGATGTCCGCCAATTTTCCCGTCTTTCACAGCATTGACAATACCATTGATATTGATTTGACTGTTCACCAAATTAGCAAGGGTGGATGCACTGCCAAACTCGAGATTGGCAATACTCCCTGCGTCAAGGCTGAACGCGGAGAAACGGTTATAGGCAAATTCACCACTAACCATCTGCGGGTCGATGTTATATACATTATCTTCTACCTGGTGTATTTTCGCTGCATCACCTGCATCCTTCGGCGTTATTGTTGTTGCCTCAACGTCAAGAGGATAGAGAAAAATGCCCGCTGCAATAGCCAGGGACGCAAGAACCAGGCGTTGTCCCTTTTCCCGAGTTGTAATATCAGTCTTCTTACCGTTTCGCTTAGTAATATTGTATACATATGCCATAGTAATCACCTATGTCCTTTCCGCAGCTGACCTCATCCATCAGCCTGACGGCTGCTACCGACGGAGCTTGCCCCCTAATACCTTTAGGTCCTTCCCTATAAGGGAAGGTTAAGAAATATATTGATTAAAAGGTGGCGGACAGGCTAAAGTCCAGCCTCGCACTACTTATTTTATTATTATAAAAATCTTTTTTAAATGGGAAGCCCAAGGTCAATGTGCCGTACACATTCTTATATCTGGCCTCAAAGCCTATACCCGCACTCACCAATGTCCGATGCTCCGGTGCGGTTTCCCCAGCTACGCTACCCCAATCAAGGAACGGGAAAAAGAAAAAGTGTTTTTCCTTGTCCATTGGAATGTGGTATTCAATACCGGCAGTAAGACCCTTTTCACCGCCTATAAAGCCTTCCTCATACCCACGAACACTGTTTACGCCGCCGATGAAGAGGCGATCCGAGGCACCAAGGTGCTTGTCAGACGTAAACTGCCCATCCAATCTGACCTGCAAAAACTGGCCAGATTTATAACGGTTCTGCCAGAAGGAATTAAGACGATATATTTTTGCTGTTTCCGATCTCCCGCTGATATCACTCCTGTTTGCAAATATAAAGGAATGCTTATGATAAACTACACTATTATTCCCATAATGGGTAAAAGACACATAAGGGATAAACCGTTTAATTTTATCATTCACCCCAAGCACCACAAGGTCAGTTCCATGGCCAAGTTCTGTTTTTGCCGTCTGATGGACGTATTGCAGACCTGCTTCATGGCGTGAGCTCTCTGTCACACTAAAGGGTACCTGCCATGTCAAAGCAAAGTAATTGGATTTACCCTGCACTCCCAACGGCCTCAACTCACCACTAACTACTTCCGTATTGTTGGTAGAATAATCAAGTACCAGTTTCATTCCTTTGTTGGAAATTGGAAAACCATAGCCAAAGGACCAAGACCTGGTTCCCTGACTCCGTAGGTAACTGGCCCGAAGTCTATCCCGATGCCCCGTCAAACTCCTCATATTATAGAAAATCCCCTGACGCCAGCGTCCGCTGGTTTCGTAGCCATCGTTATCCATATAAAGAGTTATATTCTGATTTCGGGGTTCAAAAACAACTATCTCATAATCTGTGGTTTTTTCCTCCGTACCAGGTTTCACCACTACCCTAAGCTGAATGTCATTAGTGCCATGGAACCAGCGCAAAGCTTGGTTCAGCTTGTCTGTATTGACAATCTCGCCAGATTTTAGCCCCAGACTATTCGTGATATATCCTCTCGAGGTGTGATTGTTTCCAGTGATGGCAACATTTCCAGTCTTGCCCTCAATAAGCTGAATTTCGACAACACCTTCATGAATGGTTTGGGGTGGAAGCACCGCACCACAAGTCATGTAGCCCTTTTCCTTGTAGAGATCCGTAATACGCTCCGTCATCTCCCGCAAATCCTGCAATGTAATCTGCCGTCCGATGTACCCATTCACAATATTTTGGATTTCTTCTGATGTCAAAATTTCTGAGCTGTTCCAGGTCACCTTTTTCAATTCAAAGCTTACTTCCGTAACCGCATCATCCGCTGGAGGGGCATCTTCCTTTTCCACCTTGTTGCCCCTTGCAGCCTCGTCCTCAGCTATCTGTTCAAGAACACGTTCACGTTCCATATCCCTGTGGTCTCGCTCCATCTGCGCACCGGGGTCAATTCCCCCCATTGATGCCGCAGAAACATTCGCATTACCTCCGGCAATTAGCCAAAGGGCCAGTGTATAACACATCATTTTTGATAGTTTTACCATATTAATCCCCTCTACTAAAATAGTCAGTATTACAGACTTCCTCATATATATTATCGTACAATCAGATATTAATGTAAAGCAATCTTCCAGGGCATCACAGGAAAGCATTCTATACTTTCCCCGTAATAACATACGAATAAGAGCAAAAAATATTACATAATTTTAAAACTCGACGGATTCTGGAAAAACTCCTGAGCTGGTTTTAAATTACTGCGGTTTAATTAACCCCGCCATATGCATATCGTATGCTTACGGCCCTTCAACCTGCATATAATAAAAGGGCTGCCACTGATGAATAAAAAAAGAGTTGTGATATAGAAACCTGTTATGATTTCTACTCACAACTCTTTTAATATTTTTCTGCTTATTCAGCTACAGCTTCGTCTTCGACTTCAGCTTCAACCTCTACAGTCTGCTGTGGTGCTTCATTTTCATAAACCACCTTGATGTTACGATAGCAGCTCATGCCGGTACCAGCCGGAATAAGCTTACCAATGATAACATTTTCCTTCAAACCGAGGAGAGGATCTACCTTACCCTTAATAGCAGCATCCGTCAGGACACGAGTAGTCTCCTGGAAGGAAGCAGCTGACAGGAAGGAATCCGTTGCCAAAGCGGCCTTGGTAATACCAAGGAGGATTGGCTTAGCAACAGCTGGCTCCTTACCCTCGGCAATAGCCTTGGTATTAGCCGCCTCAAAGCTGTTGATATCCACGTACTCACCTGGCAGGAAGTCAGTATCACCATAGGCCTCAATACGAACCTTATGGAGCATCTGACGAACCATAACCTCAAGATGCTTATCGTTAATACCAACACCCTGAGTCTTATAAACCTTCTGTACCTCGTATACCAGGTAGTTCTGGGTTTCCTTCAAGCCGCAGACACGGAGAATGTCATGTGGGTTAATGGAACCTTCAGTGAGCTTTTCACCTGGCAGAATGTGGGTACCGTCCTTAATGCGCTCCCCATCCTTGGAAGCCAGACGGGAGTTAAATGGCAATGCATATTCCTTGGCCTTGTCCTTGGCATCCTTTGGTGTAATGGTAACAGTGAAGAGAGTACCATTTTCGGTGGTCTTCTCATCAATAGTAACATCACCCTCAATTTCCGCAATAATAGCATTATGCTTAGGCTTGCGGGCTTCAAACAATTCCTCAACACGAGGAAGACCCTGGGTAATATCGTCACCGCCTGCGACACCACCGGAGTGGAATGTACGCATGGTCAGCTGTGTACCTGGCTCACCGATGGACTGGGCAGCAATAATACCCACAGCCTCACCGATATTAACCTTGGTAGCGTTGGCCAAATCCCGACCATAGCACTTGATGCAGACACCATACTGGGACTTACAGGTCAATACGCTGCGGATAGATACCTTGGTGCGAAGCTTGCAGATTTCATCAGCCAAAGCATCATCTATATCATCATTAATAGAAGCAATCTTCTTACCGGTCTTAGGATCAATAATATCCTCAGCCAATACACGGCCAACAATACGATCCTTAAGAGGCTCAATTGGCTTACCATCACGAACATCACCGTAAATAGCCTCTACCTCAATACCACGGATATTATTGTTACGCACCTTAACTTCCTTGGCATCGCTGGAAAGAACAGCCTCAATGTACTCCTCAGTGAGAGGTACACCAGCAGGAACAATTTCCACGCCGTTAGAGTCTACAACAGCAGCTGTGGTGTCTTTGCCCATCATCTGAGCCACCATAGCATCCTTAATGGACTTGCGGATATTCTCATCCGGTGCTCCCAGCTGTACAGTATCCGTTGCTGCTGCATTGGAAATATCTGCATCGCTGTTGGAAAGTGCGCCGGTCATAGTAAGCTCGGTTACCCCGGCTTCGCCAATTGCCTTCAAGTATTCCTCATCCAGTACATCACCCTTGGAGATAATAACCTCACCGGTCTCCGGACTGATGACATCAGCAGCTACAATGCGGCCAATCAGGCTATCCTTCAAGGCCTCAATAGCTGCAGAGGCAGATTCAGCCAACTTAGCCCGCTCACGAACCAGATTAATACCCACAACGTCGCAGTCTTCCTCACGAACGATAACATCCTGAGCCACATCAACCAGACGACGGGTAAGATAACCAGAGTCAGCGGTTCTAAGTGCGGTATCCGCCAAACCTTTACGAGCACCATGAGAAGATATGAAGTAATCGGATACGGACAGCCCCTCACGGAAGTTTGCCGTAATTGGAATTTCAATAGTCTTACCAGATGGATCCGCCATCAGACCACGCATACCAGCCAGCTGACGCATCTGAGATTTGTTACCACGGGCACCGGAGTCAGCCATCATGTAAATAGGGTTGAATGGCTCATTCTGGGCATAGTTGTCATACATGGCATCGGCTACCTTATCAGTAGCAGTATTCCAAATCTTAACAACCTTCTTATAGCGCTCCTCATCACTAATAAGACCACGCTCATACTGGCGCTGAGTCTTCTTAACCTGAGTCTCAGCTACATCCAGGAGCTCATGCTTCTTTTCCGGTACCTTAATATCGGAAATAGCAACGGTCATACCAGCGATACAAGCATAGTGATAACCCAAATTCTTAACATTATCAATTACAACAGCAGTCTCGCTGGCACCAAGAGTCTTAAAGCACTTGTCTACCAGTTTGCCCAACTGTTTCTTGTTCATGAGCATACCAAGGGACCACTCACCGGTTTTCGGATCCTGAGTGTACTGACGAACAGCCTTTGGCAGGGTCTCATTGAATATCATACGGCCAAGAGAAGTACGTACCAGACCGTAATCCTTTACATTACCCTCATCATCAGTTTCCTTGATGCGAACCTTGATTTCTGCCTGAATATCCAGCTCCTGATGCTGATAAGCCAACAATGCCTCATTAATACCAGTGAAACTCTTGCCTTCACCCATTACTGGACGACCCTGACTGGAGTTTCTAACAGCAGTCAGATAATAGGAACCCAAAACCATATCCTGGGAAGGAACGATGATAGGACCGCCATCCTTAGGAGCAAGAATATGGTTGGCTGCCAACATGAGAACACGGGCCTCAGCCTGCGCCTCAGCAGACAATGGCAGATGAATAGCCATCTGGTCACCATCGAAGTCAGCGTTATAAGCTGTACAAGCCAATGGATGCAGCTTCAGTGCACGCCCCTCGGTCAGTACCGGCTCAAAGGCCTGAATACCAAGGCGATGGAGTGTAGGAGCACGGTTCAGAAGCACTGGATGCTCCTTGATTACGCCTTCCAATACATCCCATACTTCATCCTTAGCCCGCTCCACCATACGCTTTGCAGACTTGATATTATGGGCAATACCATCAGAAACCAAACGCTTCATTACAAATGGCTTAAAGAGCTCCAGGGCCATCTCCTTAGGGAGACCACACTGATGGAGCTTCAATTCAGGACCTACTACGATAACGGAACGACCAGAGTAGTCTACACGCTTACCAAGGAGGTTCTGACGGAAACGCCCCTGCTTACCCTTGAGCATATCGGACAAGGATTTCAGTGGACGATTACCAGGACCAGTAACTGGACGACCGCGACGACCATTATCAATCAGGGCATCGACAGCCTCCTGAAGCATACGCTTCTCGTTACGAACAATAATATCTGGCGCATGAAGCTCCAACAGGCGCTTCAGACGATTATTACGGTTAATTACCCGACGATACAGATCATTAAGGTCGGAGGTAGCAAAGCGGCCACCATCCAACTGTACCATAGGACGAAGCTCTGGCGGAATTACTGGAACCACATCCATAATCATCCAGGAAGGCTTATTACCAGACTTACGGAAAGCCTCCACAACCTCCAGACGACGGATAGCCTTCAGACGACGCTGCTGACTGGTTACAGTTTTCAATTCCTCGGTAAGCTCCTCATGGAGCAAGTCCAGGCGAGTAATGAGGCCACGCTCGGTGTCCTGCTCTTCTTCCAGCAAATCGGACTCAATCTCTACCAAAAGTTCCTTTATCGCCTCAGCACCCATACCAACCCTAAAAGCATTGGCTGAATACCGGCTTCTGAGCTCACTGTACTCCTTTTCAGTCAGAAGCTGCTTCTTGCTGAGTTCAGTAGTACCTGGATCAATTACAATGTAAGAAGCAAAATACAGAACCTTTTCCAAAGCTCTTGGCGGTATATCAAGTACCAGACCCAAACGGCTTGGAATACCCTTAAAATACCAAATGTGGGAAACTGGTGCTGCCAACTCAATATGGCCCATACGCTCGCGGCGTACCTTAGCCCTGGTAACTTCCACACCGCAACGCTCGCAGATAGTACCCTTATGACGAATTCTCTTATATTTACCGCAATGGCACTCCCAGTCACGGGTAGGTCCAAATATTCTTTCACAGAACAAGCCCGAAGTTTCTGGCTTTAAAGTACGATAATTGATTGTCTCCGGCTTAGTAACTTCACCATAAGACCACTCTCTGATCTTATCCGGAGATGCCAACCCTATACGCATCGAATCAAAATTATTTACATCCAACAAGGGCGTGTCACTCCCTTCCCTTAATCATTACTGTCATCATTATCGGCATCAAAGTCCACGATCAGATCATTATTGTCATAATTATCTTCCGCTTCCATAGCATCTTCGTTGTAGTCTTCAGTTACTGGAGCCTGTACAGAATCATCAACGCCGTTTACATCTACCTCAAGCTCATTGGCAGTATCCTTGATATCATCTTCGTCATCCTGCACCATGATCTCGTTGGCATTTTCATCCTGTACCTTTATATCCAGACCGATACTCTGCAACTCTTTAATGAGTACCTTAAAGGACTCTGGTACACCTGGCTCAGGGATATTTTCACCCTTAACAATAGACTCATAGGTCTTAACACGGCCCACAACATCATCGGACTTAACAGTCAAAATCTCCTGCAGGGTGTAAGCAGCACCATAAGCCTCCAGAGCCCAAACCTCCATCTCACCGAAGCGCTGGCCACCGAACTGAGCCTTACCACCCAACGGCTGCTGGGTAACGAGGGAGTATGGACCTACGGAACGGGCATGAATCTTATCATCTACCAAATGATGGAGCTTCAGCATGTACACACAACCAACAGTAACCTTGTTTTTAAACGGCTCACCAGTACGGCCATCGTAGAGAACCGTCTTGGCGTCTTCATCCATGCCGGAAGCACGAATTGTATCAAATACATCCTCCTCACGGGCACCGTCAAATACAGGTGTAGCAATATGAACGCCTGCTCTGTCAGCCTTTGGCATACCGTACTTGTCAAAGTCGTAGCCAATATCCCGGAGACGCTTTTCAACAGTTGGATCGCCGTTCTTAATCTGAGTACCGATATTTCTTACGGCCATACCCAAATGGGTTTCCAAAATCTGACCGATATTCATACGGGATGGTACGCCCAATGGGTTCAGTACCACATCTACCGGAGTACCGTCTGGCAGGAATGGCATATCCTCTTCACGCATAATGCGGGAAACTACACCCTTGTTACCATGACGACCGGACATCTTATCACCTACAGAAATCTTACGCTTCTGGGCAATATACACGCGAACCATATTGTTTACACCAGGGTTCAATTCATCGTTGTTGTCCCGGCTGTAAACCTTTACATCAACAATCTTACCGGCTTCACCGTGAGGAACACGCAGGGAAGTATCCCGAACCTCACGGGCCTTCTCACCAAAGATAGCTCTCAACAGACGCTCCTCAGCAGACAGCTCAGTTTCGCCCTTTGGAGTTACCTTACCAACCAGAATATCACCGGTTCTAACCTCAGCACCGATACGGATAATACCGTTTTCATCCAAGTCCTTCAGATTTTCCTCGGATACATTAGGAATATCACGGGTTATTTCCTCTGGTCCAAGCTTGGTATCACGAGCCTCGCAATCATATTCTTCAATATGAATGGAGGTATAAATATCTCTTTTAACAAGGTTTTCACTAAGAAGAATAGCATCCTCGTAGTTGTAACCTTCCCAAGGCATATACGCAACAATAATGTTATAGCCAAGAGCCAGCTCACCATGGTCAGTTGCCGGACCATCAGCAATTGGCTGATTAGCCTCAACCTTATCACCCTTAAACACGATAGGAAGCTGGTTGATGCAGGTACCCTGATTGGAACGCATGAATTTCTGGAGCTTATACTCATCCAGGTCTCCATCATCATTGCGAACAACAATCTTATCTGCGGATACAGATTCAACCACACCGGAATTCTTGGCCAAAATCATAACACCAGAGTCGCAGGCAGCCTTGTACTCCATGCCAGTACCAACCAATGGTGCCTGGGTACGGAGAAGTGGAACAGCCTGACGCTGCATGTTGGCACCCATAAGTGCACGGTTGGCGTCATCGTTTTCCAAGAATGGAATCATAGCCGTTGCAATGGAAACCACCTGTTTTGGTGATACGTCCATGTAATCAACCTTCTCACGACGAACCTCAGTAGTTTCCTCGTGAACACGAGCGATAACACGCTCTTTTACGAACCAGTCATTCTCATCCAATGGCTCATTGGCCTGAGCAATTACCAGTGTATCCTCGGCATCAGCAGTAATATATTTAACTTCATTAGTAACCCGCTTGTTTTCCTTGTCAATACGACGATATGGAGTCTCCATGAAACCGTACTTATTGATACGGGCATAGTTGGACAAGGAACCAATCAGACCAATGTTCGGGCCTTCTGGGGTCTCGATAGGACACATACGACCATAATGGGAATTATGTACGTCACGAACTTCGAAGCCGGCACGTTCTCTGGACAAACCACCAGGACCAAGAGCAGAGAGACGACGCTTATGAGTCAGCTCAGCTAATGGATTGTGCTGGTCCATGAACTGGGACAGCTGGGAAGAACCGAAGAATTCTTTAATAGCTGCCACAACCGGACGAATATTAATGAGATTCTGTACGGCAGAAATATCCTCCTGGGTGGACATGCGCTCACGAACCACGCGCTCCATACGGGTAAGACCAATACGGAACTGGTTCTGTAACAGCTCACCTACGGAACGTACCCGACGATTCCCCAAGTGGTCAATATCATCAGTACGACCTACACCGTGCATCAAATTCAGCAAATAGCTGATGGATGCAATAATATCATTAACAGCGATAGTACGCTTCTTGTCAATAAGGGTTGGAGAGCAAATCATATCCAAAAGGCCGCCTTCATCATCCAGCTTAACCTTCAGGATAATTGCCTGATTTTCACCAAAAATAGCCTTTTCCTGCTCATCAGTAATTTCATCAATGAAATCCTGGCTGATAAGCTCATTAGCCGGGATGATGATTTCACCAGTTTCCTGATCAACCAATGGCTCAACCAATACCTGGCCCACCAAACGATGCTTCCAGCCCAGCTTCTTGGTAATCTTGTGACGACCTACTGTAGCTAAATCATAGCGCTTCTTGTCGAAGAACAGACTTCTAAGCATCTGACGGGCATTATCCACATTAAATGGCTCACCCTGACGGAGACGCTTGTAAATCTCCTCCAAGGCAACATCCTCAATACCACGGCCTTCAACACTCTCAGTAATATCTCTTTCCAGAGTAGCCTCAATAGCCGGGTCATTGTTAAAGAGGGCCATGATTTCCTCTTTGGTGCCGAAGGACAGATCAGAGGTAATAACCTCAATGTGATCCTCATTACGGCCAGTTTCTGCCGCACTTACAGTGCCGTCAGCAATCTGCTGATTTCTCTTGATTTCAGCCTTATTAATGGCGTCAAGAGCCCGCAGGAATACCGTAACTGGCAGCTTACGGGTCCGGTCAATACGAACAGAAATTACATCATTATTATCAGTCTCAAGCTCAATCCATGCACCACGGTTAGGGATCACGGTAGCATTAAACAGCTTCTTACCGGAAGAGTCCTGGGTAACACCATAATAAGCCCCTGGAGAACGTACCAGCTGGCTTACGATAACACGCTCAGCACCATTGATAACGAAGGTACCGGAACTGGTCATCAGTGGGAAATCACCCATGAAAATTTCACTATCGTGGAATTCACCGTTTTCCTTGTTTATGCGACGAACCTTAACTCGCAAAGGGGCCGAGTAGGTAGCATCCCGCTCCTTGCTCTCCTCCAGACTGTATTTTGGTTCACCCAGAGAGTAATCCAACAGTCTTAATTCAATCTTGTTCTGGAAGTCAGTGATAGGGGAAATATCCTCGAATATCTCCATAAGGCCAGCGCCTTTGGTTCCCTTTTCTACATCACCAATAAACCATTCATAAGACTTGCGCTGAATGTCAAGAAGGTGAGGCATTTCCATGACTTCTTTAATCTTGGCATAGCTATACCTGGTTCGTTTGCCTACCGGCACAGGATGAAACATTAAGAACTTCACTCCTTAGCTAAAAATAAAAAATGACAAAAAATCCGCACACGAAAAATAAACAGATTCACAATACCTCTTCATGGGCTAAAACCACACGACGCATTGCCAAATGTCCGAAAACACCTGATGAATCCATTTAATCCTCCTGCACGAACTTTATTAACTTAATAAATGTGATATAACTCACATCGCCCAGAAAAAATTCTGTAGCGATTTATTTTACCAATATATTTAAATAATGTCAATACTTTTTAACCAAACAACAAAAAAGGCTATGAAAACGATTACTCATTTTCATAGCCTAAATTTATTGCTTAGAAACTAAGAAGCAAGAATTACTTCAACTCTACAGTTGCACCAGCAGCCTCGAGCTTGCCCTTCAGATCCTCAGCATCAGCCTTGGATACGCCTTCCTTTACAGGAGCAGGAGCACCATCAACGAGAGCCTTAGCTTCCTTCAGACCAAGACCAGTAGCCTCACGTACAGCCTTGATTACGTTGATCTTGCCAGCGCCAGCATCCTTCAGGATTACGTCAAACTCGGACTTCTCGCCACCAGCAGCGCCACCCTCAGCAGGAGCAGCAGCAGCTACAGCTACAGGAGCAGCAGCGGATACGCCGAACTTCTCCTCAGCAGCCTTTACGAGCTCGGAAAGCTCAAGAACAGTCAAGTTACCAAT
>Ga0256405_10001696_pt1 | contig 57759 bp, 84 predicted proteins | sample RumenRJG_02DNA_FD_189096 | JGI IMG/M metagenome (GOLD analysis project Ga0256405, IMG submission 189096) | Bovine rumen microbial communities from Lethbridge, Alberta, Canada - RJG_02 | ecosystem: Host-associated > Mammals > Digestive system > Stomach > Rumen | place: Canada: Alberta... | reverse complement strand
ATAAAAAATAAAAAACTACACAAAAAAAAAAAAAAATAAAGAGGCGGTGAGTATACAGAGTATACTACCTTAATCCTCTCACTATAGGATATGTAATTTTTGCGAGGGCTTCTTCTTTAAGCCAAGTTTCAAATAATCGATTACAGGGAGCACATTAACCTGCGCTATAAGATCGGTTGGAATATTAACTGTCTCGCCATCTTCCATTAAGAACCGTGTGAATACTCCACTATCACTTGTTCCCCATTTCTTGCAATAAAACTCCACAGTTTCTCCATTTAAAAACAACATGTCTACATGTAACATTCTTCTACCTCCTGAAAAAAAAGTGAGAGAGCATGTAAAATACTCTCTATAAATATCAATCAATTTCATCATCATCGACCATCGAATCCCACATAGGCTTTGAGATTAAGTCATAAAATAACTCGCATCCAACAAGACAGGTACTACGTAATAGTAACTGTGAGTTGAATGTAAATACTCCAACCAACATCAACAAAATACCTACAATATAGATTATCATCTCAAATATAAAATTTTTATCCATAATAAACCTCTTTCTAGCTCTCTCATACCATGGTATGTAATTATTGCGAAAGAGAGAAAGCAAAGAGTCCATGTAGGACTCTCGCCTCAGAAGAATTATTCAAACCTTATTTGCCTACAGTATACATCCTCATTAAACGGATCACCTTTGCCATCAATAATATAATCACCTAAACTTTCAAATTCGGGTACATATTCGCGCTTAAACCAATCGGTACCTGGTTCATAGATCTTATGCTCGTGAACAGCATAAATATTCACGTGCCTAAGCCCAATCAGGACCACTAGTGCTACCAATATGATAACCCCAATAATAGTTGCCATAATTTTACCAAATGTCTTCATAATAATTACCTCCAATTCAAATTAACTATTAAACAACAACATTTAAATATTCTTCTATTATACACATTGTAATTTTTGCGAGGGTAAAAAGAAGAGTCCATGTATTTCTACACAAACTCTGTCTTTTTTGCTGTTGTTAAGCTTATTACTTAATTCTCTATAAATAATGCCGTAATAATCCCCCATAATAAACAACATATTACCTCTATTGGTGCAAGTATTGCTACCAATACTGTACAAACTGCTACATACACGTGTATTCCTTTTTTGCCGTGCTTATTGAGTATAGCATTCTTAAGCCCAATTCTGCACTCCAACTCAGACAACACGTATCCTCGCACTGTTTTGTGATCAGTAAACAGTAAATACAACTCACCAATTGCAATATAAATTGCTATTACCAAAACTACGATTAAAAATTTAAGCATATCGCTCACCTCCTATATTACCGTATGTTTATGTTGCGAAATAGAAAAGCAAAGAGTCCATGTAGGACTCATTCCTTTGATTTGTAAATAACCTCATAAATATAATGTGGATCTTGCCGTAATGCTCCTGCGATCTCTCCTATTTCTAAGAACTCCTCGTAGAACATTATTTTAATTTCTTCTATTAAATCCATAATGCATTTACCTCCTATTATGACAAATGTTATTGTTGCGACAAAAAAAAAAGCAAAGAGTCCATGTAGGACTCTCGCCTCAGAAGAATTATTTAAACGCTACTGATTCAACAGTTACGTTTTTATCAAATAAATCACCAACTTCGCCATTAATAATAGCAGTAAATAGATTTACATCTTCAGTCCAAGATACGTTAATATCTCTCATTCTAGTTTCCTGAATCTTCTCCACATGAATATACGTGTGGCTAGAAATAGCCAGGAATGCTAGTGTTAAAGATACACATACCACAACTTCAACAATAACTCCAATAACTTTCATCATAAATGTCTTCATAATAATTACCTCCAATTCAAATTAACTATTAAACAACAACATTTAAATATTCTTCTATTATACACATTGTAATTTTTGCGAAGGATAAAAAGAAGAGTCTAAGTAATAATTACCTAAACTCTGTCTTTTGTACTACTTCTTGTAATACTTTGACTTCTTAGCCTCTTCTATTGAATCGACTAACCAGTTAACTACGTCTTCCATCTCATCTGCCTTGATTGAAAAGACCATTTCTAAGTCATCTGACTTCATTCTGATCTGTACTTCCTCATCAAGTGCATTGACTTCAACTTCGTTTGCTAATTCTCTTCTCATAATAAATTCCTCCTTAAAATCTAAGTTTACAAGACATTCATCTCATTATATACATTGTAATTTTTGCGAAGGAGAAAACATAAGAGGCCATGTAGACCTCTTACGCTTGACTAGATATAACTTTTTAGTTATACAGTTTTAAGCATTAATTGCACCTTCACATCCTTATTGTGAACATGTTTTAGCCTTCCACAGATCGAACATTCTCCAAACTCTGGATCTGTAAACAATTCGAATACATCATCTGGAACCTTCTTCAAGATTTCGTTTTGCTTCTTGGATATGAATTCGTCATAAGACTTACTACTACCTTCGCAGGGCTTAATACCCTTTGAAGAGTCGTACTCCTTATTCCATTCTTCATAATGCTCATTTAAAGCATCAACCCCTCTGTTATAAGCTTCCATAAATACTGCATCAAATGCATTTTCAGCTCCTTTCTTATTTACAAGAATATCCAAGCCTCCTTCCGGTAACTCATGCCCATTAATAAACCAACGAAAACATGCTCTGTACATAACTATACCTCCTAAATATAATAGTTACAATATTTGTCATTATAGTGCGTGTTTATGTTGCGAAGGAGAAAAAAGAAGAGTCCATGTAATTTTTACATAAACTCTTCAGAAACCTATTACATTACTTTACTAGCAATATCTACTACTTGTAATTCCAGATTTCTCTTAATGTTCCATAATGCTTCTCGCAAATCATGAATCTCTTGTTCCTTCTCTCGTATAATTCGCTCATACTCCTCAGGTGTCTTTTGACTATTAACAACTGATTGAGTGTATAGACTAGAATGCTGTCTAATATAGCGATCAATTTCGCTCTTATTAAACATATATCTAGGTCTTTTATTACCCAAACCAACGTTAATACTATCAAGTTCTCCTGAACGAGCCAAACTATATACCTTAGATACTTTACAACCAATCATTGTTGCTGCATCCTGTGCATTAATCTGATCTACTTTTACGTTCATAATAAAACCTCCTATAAATATAAAACAATAGTTTTCTATTATACACGTTGTATTTATTGCGACAAAAAAAAAAAGAAAGAGGCCATGTAAAGCCTCTAACTTTTTAAACATTAATTTTCATTTTTACATCTGTGATACTCATTTCCGTAACATGCATCCTTACCTTTGAAGTCACTTGCAACGTAAGGACAACCTACGCAACGACTACTACAATAGTAGCCATCATGTGCCTGTCCTTGACCGTCATAAATGACTGTCTCAGCATCTTTGTATGTTCTTAATGTGTCCTCTCTCATAATGATTCCTCCTTTGAAAATACAATAGTTTCCTATTATAGCCACTGTATTTCTTGCGAGGAGAAAAAGAAGAGTCCATGTTTATAATATGAGCAAGCATGAGCGACCTAAGTCGCCCACACAAACTCAAATATAGTATCAAGTAGACCGTGTTAAAATATATGTTTATTGTTACATAGAGAGGAGGTATAATAGACAATGGGATTAATACATTTGAGGTTGGTCTACTTGTTAACTATCAACACTTGTAGTGTACATTTAGGTATTTCTGCCAAGCCATAACCATATTAGACTTAGGAGTTGAGATAACTCCATCAGCTTTGGTTCCCATTTTGACCTGCCAAGCTTTAATTGTAATAGGACCAAGATGCCCATCAGCATTAACTCCAAGCCATCTCTGCAAAGCTTTAACTGTTACAGGTCCCATAACGCCGTCTACATTTACACCAAAGAATTCCTGTGTACGTCGAACAGTAGCAGGACCCATAATGCCATCTGCTTTTAGCTGATTCCAACTAACTGCATTAAGAGCAGAATGTGTCTTAGGACCGTATTTACCGTCTGGAGTGAGACCAGAAGCAGACTGGAAAGCAACCAGTGCATCGTAGGTCCTCTTTCCAAAGATGCCGTCAACAGTACCACAGCCAAAGCCTTTTGCATTAAGCTTAGTCTGAAGTGCAGCTACTTCCTGGGCACCATAGTGGTTAATGATATAGTTCTTAGCTTCTGTAATCTTGTCTGTAACTCCTGAGGATACGACAGCAATGCTCGTCTTGTCATACTGAACTGCATTGGAATCCAGTACAACGCTGACGTCAACGCCGCCATTAATTCCAGGAATCATACCTCTAGAGGTATACTGCCACAGCCATACGTTAGCAACATTTGGTCTCTTACCCTGCTGACCGTTATTGGCATTGTACTTTGCAATCCAACGAATATACGGCGTATTTCCAAGATTGTTATTAAACCATGACTCAGACGCATAGACACCTGGCGTGTAGCCAGCAGCCTTGATTGCTTCACAGAAAATTACAGATGCAGTATTAGCAATGCCTTCTGTCCCCTTCTGCTCAGAATCAAAGAATACTGGTAATTGTGGGTGATGGCCTGCTAACAGTCTAAGAGCATGCTGAGCTTCTGAGCGAGCAGCGCCCTCGGTCTTTGCATAAGAATATAAATAAACTCCATAAGGAATTCCAAGTCTCTCACACTCCGATACGTTGCGCGCCCACTGCTTATCGTCCTGCTTCGTCTGATCAGAGCCATAACCGCATCGAAGGATTGCTCCAGAAATATGATTCTTTGCGGTATTCCAGTCAACGACTCCCTGATGTGTAGATACATCGACGATGAGGCCTGAGATGCCACCAATAGTGGTAGTGACTGGGGTCGGTGCAGGAGCTGGAGTTGGAGCTGGTGTTGGGGTTGGTGTAGGAGTTGGTTCTGGTGCTGGTGCTGGTTCAGGCGTAGGAGCAGGTGTTGGTTCCGAAGTTGGTGCTGGCTGAGGAGTTTCAACCACTTCCGATTTTGACGGTTCTGGCTGAACTTCCGGAGCTGGTTTATCTTCGACCTTTTTCTCTTCAACCTTTGGCACTTTAATCTCGTCAACCTCTGCTTTATTCTGATTAAGAAACACCGTAAGCTTCTCAATAAGTTCTTTAAGAAGATTAATGAGTTCCTGCATAGATTTACTCCTCCTTCTTAGGCTCGGTATAATTCAAAGCGTTCTGACTGTCTCCAATTCCAGAAGTTGTTGGATCAACCACAACACCAACCAGGCAAAGAACCTTTACAATCCCACTAAGAATAGCATATACTGCACTCTGATCGACCATAGGAGCGACACCACATGCAGCTAGAATCATGTATACGGCATCAAGAATGCCGGAGATGATTGCCAGTAAAGTTACCTTGTTCTGAAGACGAAGTTTCCAATTAATCTTACTCATAATTGCTTCTCCTTTCTAATAAACGTTAGTTAATATTTGTACCGCCAGCCATATGACTGACTAAGTCCTCTTTAGCATCTTCCATTTGCTGTAGATTATTTCCAGAAATCCCATGATCTAATAACGCAACTAATGCTTTCTGAGTGACTGCAGTACCTTTTTCTAAATATTTAAGACGAAGATTATCGTTATCAAAATATCGCTTATACTTAATGTCATTGTCGATCATTTGCTGCTGCATTACTTTTAAAGCTTCTTCTAACGATAAGATTCTCGCGTCCTGATCTAGACTTGGCTTCTTAACGAGCCTATAAATCTCTCCAATAATCTTCACAACTCCCCATATAGAAAGAATTGCAGAAGCTACAGCGCCCATTGCGATTAAGATTAGTATCGCTTCTGGATAAACTACTGGTGGCGTACTTAATAGCACTATACACCTGTCCTTTCTAAAAATATAACTTCTAATTGTTTACTATACACAAATCTGGTCAATCTGTTCATCTGAAATTATTGCTATGCTTACACCAGAAGCAGCCTGAGCAATCTCAGAATATCTTTGGGCGTCAATTGCAGACTTCGATGCGGCATTAGCATAACCATTAACAGTTTGCTCTGCCTTAGTAAGACGATCATTAAATATCTTTTCTGCCTCAAGAGTTATTATGTCAGACTCATTTAGAGACATCAGATTCTCATGATTCGTCTCATTCTTAGCAACATGGAACGTGATTGGGAACGTCGCCAGTACCTTATTGGTTGGATCTAATATCTCAACCGTTCCAATCTGCTCACCGTATTCAGCAAACATCTGAACAGTTGGTGTGATGATAAGCGTATTGCCAGAAATAGTGACCGCATTGTAGATGATCTTCCCAGATGGCTTCTCTAAATATAAATTAGCCTTACTGTTAGAAGGTACCGTATAGTCTACAATATTCACCATAATTGGAATATAATTAGACCCCTGAACGTAGTCAATTACAACAACTCCTGGGGATCGTAACGTCATGTTGCGAATAATGTATGGAGAACTTGTGTCTACTTCACTCATGTACTTCCTCCATTATTTCTATTTTGACTGTTGGAGTTATGTTTCTATACATAGTTACCTCCTATCTTCTAAACACAAATCGAATCTATTGTAGCGTTAGATATCGCAGCTGTAGTATCACCGATAGCATCAGATACAGATGTTTTTGAGCCATCAGATCCATTTAACGTAATCGTATAACCTGACTTTGTAAGCGTATACGTCGTGTTAGTATTGGTGTCTTGCGTTGTAATAGCTCCAGTTGTACCATTTCCTCTGGTGTATGTTATCGTTCGACCAGAAACACTCAAGTTTTTAATATAAGTCGAGTCGATTTGTTGCCCGGAACTATCTTGGGTTGCTCTTGTTGCCGTAGTCGCACTACCTGCTGAAGCAGCATACTTAACAGACTTAGCGCTATCCGCAGTATTGTCAACGTTGCTTAGACCTACTTGTGACTTAGTGACTCCATGAGGGTTCGACTTATTGGAAATATGAGCGTTTACTGTTGAAACTGTAGCATAGATAGAATCGCATTTAGACTTAATGAAAGCCCATAAAGCAGACATTGGCCTTCTATGGTACGTTGTAGTTGTCGTTCCACCGCCTGCATGCTGTGAAATGTAATAGTCCGCATCTGTTGGCGTGGATTCTTCACTAGCAAGTGAATTTAATAGCCCATTCGTATCTGCTGTATTACTTTTTGTAACTTTATTATTAAGAGCATTCTGAACAGCAGTAGAGACCGGCTTATTCACATCGCTTGTGTTGTCCACATTGCCTAGACCTACTTGTGACTTAGTGACCTTATGCGGATTGCTCGTATCTGCCTTGTGATCTGTTATCAGCTTATTATTTGCGTTCTCGGCATTAGTCGCTCTGCTTGTCTCAGCATCAAGTTTCTTGCTCAAAGCATCTGTAATTTCTTTTGTATCGTCAAGAATTATCTGATTCTGCTTTACATACTCTGCGATCAATCTAGACTCGGTATCTGAGGAATTGTCCTCAATGGTCTTAACGGCCGACACCAAGTTGTTCTGCATAATAGAATTCTGATAGATAATCTTAGATAAAGTGTCCTTATAGGAGCCTAACTCGAGTTTAGTATAAGCTTCTTTCAGAACGTCATACTCGACACTGATTACCTTAGCAGTAGCATTAACATTCAGATTTTCAAATATAACAGTAATTGTGTCGCATAAGTTAACCTGTAGTGTCTCGTCACTACTGTACTCCTCTGTTCCAGCCAAGTCTTCATACGATACCGTCAGTGATACATCTGGTACACCATAAGACTTACCCTTCATATACGTTTTAGCAGCCTCTCGAAGCATTTCCACTGTAGGCTGTTTAACCTTCTCTGGAAGTTTTATCACTGAGCTAAGATCAACGGCCTCAGTTCTATGATATGGGAAGCGGTCCGCTTTATCAGACTGAATATTCTTCTCTGGTAGAACAACTGTAACGTCCTTCTGATCAATTGTGCCATGCCAATATGGAGTTATGCCAGTTACCGTGTTTGCAATAGAGTCTTCCTGCTTTAAATCGGTTAGATTAACTCCGTATCGAACCGTTACTCCACGATTTTTCCCTCGATGTAAATGCATCTTAACATTGTACATGTCAAACTCATATTCTGCTGTACCGAACACGTCGAGCAGACTGTTTTCTTCTCCGCCTAAGCAAGCCTTGAAACTTCTAGGAACTTTGTTCGTAAACGGCGCAGTAACATTCTTATCAGTCCATACCGTAAAAGGATTTGGTTCAGAAGAGTATGTTTTCAATTTATTCAAAGCATCTGCACAAGAAGATGCAGTAAATGGCATAACTGGAATGTACCTTAAATGATCACTAATATGCCATGCTGTAACTGTAACGATGCCGCCCATAGGCCTTGAAATAGTATCAATCTCAAATGGTTGCGGTCTATAGTTACTAGATGGCTCAGCTAAAATATAACGGCCTTTCTCCAAGTATTTGTACATTTCACTAGCAAATGGATACTCCATAGTAAGGTAGTACTCGCCATTTCTCTTTTCTGTACAGATACAAGATGTAGCCTCATACAATCTACCAAGTCCATTGCTTACAGATGTATCGAATTTTGTTTCTGTTGATTCAAACAATACAGGTATCATAAATATAAATCTCCTATTCTGTTCAAATCATACTGTCCACAGCCCCGGATCTACAATAGTCATCTTCAATGTAGTGCCTGACGCTGGAGTCAGCGTAATCTTATTGTCACCTGGTTCTAAAAATATAAATCCAGTTGGTAATCCTGTATATGTATTTGCTTCTAAGCTGCCCTTTTCGTCATATGCGTTCATTTTATTGCAATCTATGGTTATAGCTCCTGTATGTTTAGCAATATTAATTGTATACTTCCCAATAGTTACAACGCCATAACCTTCTATTTTGACGATTGGTAACGCTTCGAAGTTAGTATGATTATAGAATGTTCCTTCATACTTCTGGTTTACCGCTGTATAGACTCTAGAAGGTATATCCTTCAGAAAACGTTGTGGTTTACGGTCCAGTTTAAGATTGAACGTTCCACTTTCATTGTAGTCATCATAGGAAATGCTATCGATGGTCTTAATCTTGGCCATGATAAACTGTCCTGGATGATACGTATCCTCTAAACGAAAATACGTAGACATATGTGTTGCCGCAAAAGCTTTAAATGCATCGAAGTCCGTCTTCCACGTATCTAAGATGGAGCATGGGTATTCGAACTCAACATTCTTATAGCGTTTATTGGATTTAACCAAATCTCCATTGCGGCCTGGAATGCTAACGTTTTCTCCATCGAACTCCGGGGCGCCCCAAGTGGACTCCCCAGAAATTACGATGTTGAAATGATTGCTTAGCACTCCATCAAAGATGAAATAGTTATTCATTGCCAAGCCCTCATCTGCTGCCTATACTGGAATCCAAGAGCATCGGACACCTTATCGGAAATATCATTTACACTCATTCCCTCAGCAGCATTGATTGTGAAATTGTTAACAATAGTTGGAGCATATGTGTTGCTGCCTGTATTCGCAGAACTCATTGCAGCCATCATCTGGTCTGCTCTGGAACTGTAATTTGAAGCAACGACATCTGCTCTGACCTTAGCGCCGTCTAAGAGTCCACTAATATTCTTAGCACTATCTTCGACATTGCTCAGGTCTAATACTGGCGTAATTGTAGGAGCAAGTGCATCTAGTCCGTCTTGAACTCTATCATTAGCCTCTACTAACGCCGATCTTAAAGTATCAATGGTATCACCAACCATATCACTTGCAGCTTGAACTGGTAAATGAGACAGGTTTCTAATACCGTTTGCAAGACCTTGAATTAGGAATCCACCAATCTTCATTGTCTTACGTGAAGGTGAATGAATTTCACCAGTTTTGCGCATGGCATCCATTGCGGCTTGAATAACTTCTTTAGCACTCTTGGTAACAGCAGCTACCTCTTTAGAGTCGCCAATACCTGCAGCTAAGCCGTTTGTAAGATACTGGCCAAGCACCTTGAATTGACCATGGCCTTCCTCAGACGTTGCATCGTAAACCTTACTTATGAAGCCCTGCATATTCTTGGTTGCTATTCCGACATATGATGTATCACCATAGCCTTTTGCAACTCCTTCTGTTATAGCTTTACCAGCAGCGTTTGCCGCTTGCGAAACTGATGATTTGCCTGAAGCCATCGTATTGAGCTTACCTGCAAGAGTGGTTTCCATGGTATCGATTGCGCTCTGCATCTTGCCTTCTGATGTTTTAAGATTAGTTATAAAAGTCTCGCCCATTGCTGTAGCAATATTACCCATCTTAACAGCAACACCAGCTAGATTAGCCGCTAATCCTACACCTGCACTGTTCAATCCGAATTCGATTATGTCCCCAAGCATCTTTATTGCTTGCTCTCCTGCTTCAAGATCTGCCTTTGCAGCGTTCTTACAAAATGTTGCAATACCTTTTCCGATAGATCCAATTTGATCGGCAAAGTCTGTAGCGTCTTTGTCTCCAAGTAGCAGACCCTTTAAGCCACCAGTAGGTGGAAGATCTTTTGAAGCTTCCGCAATTGATTTAAATACACAGATAGCCATCATTGCTTGCGCAGGATCGAAATTTGATGCACTAGCTATAGCATCACTGAATCCTACAATACCCTCTCCGACAGAAGGCATCTCACTAGCCCAAGTTGCCATATCGTTGTCGCCAACGATAGCTGCCAACAGGCCTCCTGTATTAGGAACTTCATCTGAGGCTTTCGCAAGACTCTTAAAAATATCAATTGCCTCTGGAATGAGCTTTGTGTGAAGACTAACATTATCGAACTTACTATTGAAGTCAACAAGACCTTGAGCAACGTCACTCATCTGGCTAGCCCAGTCACCCATGTCATTCTCGCCAACAAGTTTTCCAAGAAATCCACCGCTATTAGGGATTTCATCAGCTGCTTCTGCGAGTTGTTTCAATAAGTCAATAGCTGGCTGCGTTTTCTTAGTATCAATATTAACACTTGCCGTCTTCTCAGCAAATGATGTGATGCCATCTGCCATATCGACTAGACCATCTCCAAATTTCTTGAAATCAGTCTTTCCACCGAATATGCCAATAACACTTGCGACAGCATTCTCTAAGTTAGCTGCTGCTAATGTCTTCATAACATCAGCAAATAGCTTGGACTTCTCCATATCTCCATCAGAAAGTTTCTGAATTTTAGCGAAGAATGGATTAAGGTTATCCATAAAGTCTCCAAGATACTTACCAATTTGAGGTAATGCACTGAATACTTCTGTAGCAAGGTTAGCAATGAATTTACCAATGGCTGTACCAATAGCAGATCCAATCTCAATTAACGCCTGTAAGCCAGTATCCATTGCAGCCTTTGCACCCTGGAATTCGTTCAGAACAGCTCCGAGACCAATTACTGCTGTAATAAATGCAGCTGCTGATCCAATGCCTATAATGGCTGCTGGACCTGCAAGGCCTGCTATCTCAAACAAGATCATAGCCTCACCAAGCTGAATTGCCAGAGTTCCAATTATTATCGCTCTAGGTAATAGGTCGGTAACGTCAATCTTATTGAACTCTGTCATCATTGCTACTAATACAACAGCAAATCCAGCAACAGATAACACACCAACAATAGCAGCTGCTGCATCTAATCCCGCAATTTCCAGCAATATCATTGATGCGCTTAAAGCAACAGCAAGGACTCCAATAGCTATAGCCTTTTGCAGAATGCCCTTATCATCAATCTTGTTCATGGCAATTCCGATAACGACCATTTCCAATGCAACTACACCTAACATAGCTGCATTCTTTAGTGTATTAGCTGGATTAATCTTCATATGGTCTAAAGCCCACAATGCAGCTACAGTTTCACCTATAACAATGCCCATTGCAACAGCTTCGCCAACCAATTGCTTCCAAGGTGTATCCTTAAGAACAAGAAGACCTGCAACGGATAATCCCAGTACTGCTATAAAGCCTACTACAGCCTGCCTTGAATTTTTACTTTTAGATGCTATATAAATGGCTCCTGCGGCAGCTAACATTACGCCAGCCATTGCAGTAGCTGCAAGAAGTAATTGTGGCCAAGGAACTCCTGACAATACAAATAATCCGCCAGCAGTCATTGCAATAATAGCAACGAACGATTCTGCAACCTCTCTTGAAGTCTTGTTCTTGGATGCTATCCATATTGCTCCTGCAGCAGCAAGCATTACGCCAGCCATTGCACCAGCTGCTTGTAATATCTGTGTGAAGTCAATAAAAGTTAAGGCTACTAAGCCGGCTGCTGTACTTACTATCAGTGCTACAAATGCTTTGGCCATATTGCCCTTTGTGTCATTTTTAGACGCTATCCAAATAGCTCCTGCAGCAGCAAGCATTACAGCTCCAAGACCTACAATGCCCTTCCAAATTGAAGGCCAATCCATGTTTCCAATGACTTTCAGAGCAATTGTTATAGCAACGATCGTAAGAGCCATGCCAAGGGTTGCCTTTGCAGACTCTGAACCTTTTTTAGCAGTTAGATTCATGGCGGCTATTGCACCAGTCATAATTCCAACTATCACTAAAAGTCTCAGAGCTCCAGTTCTGTATTTCTCATCAGTCATCTTAGCTAAGGTTTTGAGTGGAATAACCATGAGTGCTATAGCCACTCCAAAAGCCAAGGCTCCCTTAGCTCCGCCAGCTGCTCCTTGCTTAGCAGATGCATTCATTATCGACATTACTATCGCCATCATTGCCATTAGACCAGCTAATCGCTCTAACCCGATCATATACTTGTCCGGATCCATCTTCGTTAGCAATGTCATAGATGCTGTCATCAGCAGCAATGTTATGCCAAACTGATGCATATTTGTGTTCACCATACCAATTGCAACCGGGTCAGTAACTTTAGCAAGCTTATTTAGGCCGAGCATAACACCGGCGAGCATTGCGACCAAGGCGGCCATTATGCCAAGTGATTTCAGCATGATTTCGCCACCAACCATCTTGAACATAGCAGCTACCGCTATAAGTCCACCAACAAGAATCATCAATGCATCTGTAAACTGTCTAAATTTACTCTTTGGAGGTTTCTTTCCAAGCTTAATAGCAACCTGGTCTAATACATCTGACGCCGATACAGCTACGGCACCAATGCTGTCCATAAAGTTGCCGAGTTTCCACTGGCTTCTGATAAGTGTGAATAAAGCAGACCAACCAGCAGCAGACTTCAGTATAGTCGTAACATCTTTGTCTGTCAATGCAGTAGCAACAGTATGCAAGAATTTCTTAAGCTTCTCGGCAATCACCTCTGCAGGATTTGAAATATCAATGTTCTTAATGGATTTAGACATGCCGTTTAGTGCGCCGGTTATACCAAAGACGCCACGGTTAACCTTGTTTGTTTCAGAGCTTCCACCTCCTACACTTTCCATTTTGAGGTCTGCATCAGCAGAGTTTAAAGCTCCTCTTATCTGATTAGTGTACTCACCTTTTGCTTTCTGGACAGAAGGCTTTAATGCTTCTCCCCAGTTAAACACTCCAGCAGCTTGGCTAAATTTGTTAGCAATAGCTCCTAGAATTCCTGTAAAGTCAATCTTTTCAATGAGTCCGCCCCAGTCGATGCTGGTAAAGAAATCTGCTATTGATCGACCTATAAACTTAAAGAAGTCAACAATACTAGTACGACCTTTTACTAAATCAGTTAATGCACCATTTAGCTTGGCAATCTTACCAGTAATAGCTCCAAATGCTGCTGCTAATTTATCGATTGTAGATGCTCCACCTTTTACAGAAGAACTATTTAATCCTGCAATTTTATCAGCAACAACACCAAGAGCATTTACAAACTTTTCACCAAGTGCCTTTCCAAGCTCTTTAACAGACTTGATAAATGCTTTGAAGTTTTCATTCTTACTTACTGCTTCAGCAAAAGCAATAGCACTTTCCTTAGCTTTGCCAAGAGCCTCTCCCATAGCCTTAACTGGCTTTGACTCCTTGAATGCATGGAAGAATCCAACTATGTTATTCTTAGCGGATCCAGCGGCTTTGCCAACACGCTCTATTCCATTTGCTCGTCCAACGAAGTCAATAATTCCACTAACAGCCTTTGCTGCAGCTGTTGCAACAGCATATAGTGCTTCACCAATCAGGCTTATTACTGGCAATACAATTCGCAAAGGACTTAGCAAAACAGTTAATACTTTAGCTAAGCCTTGAACTCCATCTTCAGATAGAATTAATGCTTCTGTAAAGTTTCTAAATCCTTTAGATACCCCAACGAAGTCAAATCCGCCCATAGCGCTTATCGTGTTGCCAATGGCAATACCGATTGCTCTTCCAACCTGAACGATAGCACTTACAATATTAGCAAAACCATGTACTACATTAAATATAGTATCACGAGCAGCTTTAACAGCTTTCTCGTTATTAACAATTACTCCTGTAAACTTCTCAAATGCTTCTGATGCATTGTACAAACTTATTTTATTAATACCCTTAGCAGCATCAGCAACAGCTTCGCCAAAGGTCTTGAATACAAGTACAAGAGTTTTGCCTATGTTTCCAATTCCCTTGAGAACATTTACTGCAGCAGACTTCTTAACTTCTGCTGTTGATTTCTTAACAGCTTCTGTCTGTTCTTCTACTGCTACGGTCTGAACCTCTACAGCTTCTGTAGTCTGATCAGCCTGCACCTCGTATCGTTTACTAGAGCCAAGAAGCTCATTGACGCGATTCATGACCTCGGCATATGAGTCGCCTAAGGCTTCCATACGCTCAGCTCCATTACCATAATCGCCACGCATAACAGCCGCAGCTAGGTCATCAATAGCATCTGTGGTTTCTTGAACAGTCTCAGTTACTTGCTGAACAGTTTCAGTTGTATTCTTAACCTTGTCATCAACATGGCCTGGAAGCATATCAGCGAATGCCTGAACTTTTGAAGTAAGGTTATCAATGAATCCTGCCATTTTAGTCATTGGAGTTTCTGCAGCGGTAGATGCCTTCTTAATATCATCAGCAATGCCGCCAAATGTCTTTCCAATAACGTCACCTAATGCAATGATTAGTTTACCGAGTGAATCAGTTACAGGTGTAATATAAGTTCTAATGGAATTGAATACAAGTCTTACATTATTTAGAACTTCAGTCATAGCAGGGAGTAAATCATCTGCTACATCAGCACCAATCTTTGATAATGCAGCCTTGGTGTTTGATAAAGCACCTTGGAATGTCTTGTTCGCCTCAACGGCATGGTCTGCAAAAGCATCATACATTGCATCTGAGAATGTCTTGAAATCGATCTGGCCTTTTGATACCATTTCTCGAACTTCAGACTCTGTAACGCCCAATGCTTTTCCTAACTCAGCCGCAGCATTTAAGCCTCTTGCAGCCAAAGAATTAAGATCTGTAGCCATTACTCTTCCCTGACCAGCGACACGAATATAAACATTCGCGATATCATCATAGGAGGAGTTTGTCATAGCTGCTACACCAGAAATAGATCTAAGTGCAATAGCCATATCATCAAGCTGACCACTTGCTGACTGAGTTTTAGCATCTGCCTTACCGATTCCTTCAGCAAATTTATCAACATCAGTTGCTGTGGTTAGTAATGAATTACCAGCCTTGATTCCTGATGCAGATAACTGAGCTGCAGCCTTAGCCGCAGAATCCAAACCGTATGCAGTTCCATTTACCGCATACTGTAAGTCGTTATTAACATCTTTCCAAGCAACCTTGAGACCTTCGAGCTGGAATTTAGCGTTCTCAATATTAAGTGCTCTATTCCAACCTCCAGACTTAATTTGTGCTGGAATTGCAGTAGCCACACGGGTGACGCCATCAATAGCCGCGTCTGTCACTCGTCTAACCACTTCCATTCCGACAACTCCTAAAGCGGAGAACCGGTTACTAATGTTGTCGACGCCATCAGCAATGCCTCTAATCTGAATGTGATCGATGGCATTCTGAAGAATTCCAATGCCGCCGATAGCATTACTGAATTTAAGACCTTCCTTTAAATTGTCTAATGTATTTAATGTCTGACGAGCGCCCTTCTCAAACTGGGCGTTGTCAAACCGCATTTCGACGACACGTTCGTCAACAGAACTACTCATTTTCTAGTCACCTCCGCCCAAGCGTCGTCTGCAAGTTTCTCAAACACTGGTCTCAGTGCTGGATTAATGTAATCTATGCCTTCAACATATCCTCCAGAACCAGTCATATGCCCATACTGTAATAGTACTGCTACGTTAGCTCCGTCGTTAATGTTGTCATTTGTCCATATTAATTTTGCTGTTCCATTCTCTACAATTCTTTCATAGGACCAAGAAGAGGCTGTTCTTCCAGTATCTTTAGGCGTAGCAGCTTCTAAGGCTCTAACGCCCTCAGCTCCATACTTGTCTAGCACATGTAATAAGTATTGCCCTGCTGTAATCTTACCTAAAAGCTTTTCTATATTGTTAAAATTACCTTTATGAACAACCTCTATCGCTCCCATACTTATTTACCCCTTGGATTTAAACTTTGCTCTATTAGCTGCATTAATTCTTCGATTCTCTGCATAAATCTCCTCTTTCGACATCATCTTAGGAGGAGTGTTTTCTTCATTGGCTGCATCAAGTAATGCAAACAGCCTATTCAGATGCCACTTTTCGCATTCCTTGAAAGGTATGTTGAGGGCTGCCATCCAACTGTATATCCTGTCAGATGTTAGTATCTTCTTTCGCCCTCCACTCTTCTGTTTACTGAGAGTCCATGCAGACATGGGATCATTAATATAATCTCGTATCTGAATCATTTGAGCCTCAGTAAGCTGATAGTAGATTAGTGGGTCTACATTTTGCTCGAGTGTCATGCAACGAACATAGTCTAAAGCTTCCTCTGGACTTTTTTCTTCTTTCTCGAAGAATGATGTTTTCCATTTTGCTTCCCATTTTGACACACTCAATAAAGAATGCATTAAAGTGAGGTGCTGAGGCTTTAGCTGAATGAACTTGCAGTTTTCTTCATCAAATAGCTCTACTCCAGGGATATCGATCTCTAAAGCCCCAACCATAGCTCATCACTTCTTCTCGTTGAGATGATACTCCTGCTTGAGATTGTTAATCTTTGCCTGGACCTCAGGACTATTAATGTTCGCCTGGAGCTTCTTAGGAAGAATACCTACGAAGAATGCATTTAACTTATCTGGATCAGCAATAAGCTCTGTCCATAATGCATTGAAAGCTGCAGTGTCTACGAATTCCTTAGCGAGTTCTCCACCACGCTTAATGAATGCGCCGCCATCAGCAGACTTAACACCATAAGACTTAAGTACCAGCTGCTTGAACAGCTTCGTTAACTCAGGTGTATCTGTTGTTTCAATCATACGGCGAATAAGGCCGTTGAAGCCACCATAGTTCTCCAGCTCTAATTCAGAGAGCTCAGCCTCTGTAAGGTGAAACCAGTGGTCCTCAGTTCTAGTGTTTCCGTCGAAATCTTCAAATGTAATAGTCTTCTTAATCATAATTAGTCTTTCTCCTTTTCATTAATAAAAGAGGCCGCTTTGGTACGACCTCTTCCAAATCAATTATTGGTGCTATCCTATAGGGATTAGCCCTCAGGATTTACAGCTGAGTCAGCCATTAACCGGTATACTTCATCAGGAAGTGGAAGTCTAGCTGGCTGCTCACCACCGAACAGAATGCTCTCAAGCTTAGCAAGCTTAGCAGGATCAGTCTTAGTAGAGTCGATCTCGATATGTGCTACTGGCTTAAGTGGCTTACCGTCAGAGTCCTTGACCGTTACAGGAACTGCTGTAGCTGATGTTGTCCAGCTCATGGTCATTCCTTCTGGAGAATCGTTCTCAGTCTTATGAGCACGCTCAGAAGGAGATGCTGTAGAGTTGTACTGAAGATGAAGCTTATATCCTGCGGATGGGTCTGAGTCTGTGCCAATGTTGGTACGGCAAACGAAACCGAATGCCTTACGCTTCTGCTGACCAAAGGTAACACCCTTTGCAACCTGAGCCGAACCGTCACACTCTGCCCACTCATCTGGGTACTGGAGTGCTTCGATTGTAGAGCCATACTTCTCAGCTGAACGTGGAGAAGCATACTTGATGTTATCGGCCCACATATCAGTAGCCTCAGCTCCTGAAGGAGACTCTGTATATCCTGTAAGGCCGCTCCATGCGATCCCTTTTGGATACTCGTTGTTAACCATAGGGTATAGCACTCCATGGTCTGTACCAGACTCATAACGACGATCGCCAGTCTGGTCCCAAACTAATGCGTTAGATGTTGTATCTGCCATAGTTGGTTAGGTTCCTTTCTAATTATTTAGATTTGTAAATATCATGCATGTATTTTATCTTACTAGAGAATTCGGAGTACATGTCGTTTATAGCCTTGTGGGCTGTGACTGCTATGAGACTGTCATCACTTTCCATTTTGAAGTTTTCTTCAAAAATCTCCATGATGGTTGCTGCATGGCTTAGCTCATTAGCGCTCATCTCGGCATACTCCTGCGCCCAAGTCGGATGCTCCTGTTTGCAGTTGATTGCTTCCTGAATGTAATGAGATGCGCCATCTAATTCGTCTCGCAGCATGTCGTTATAGTGACAAATATTCATCCGTTATCTCCTCATGCCGTTGGTGTGGAAGTTGCTGCAGAAGATGGATTAGAAGATCCACTCCATGGAACAAATCTTCCAAGACTTGAAAGAATAGTTTGTGTCTGTGCTGCATTATTAAGAGCATTCTGTGCAACAGCGAGCTCTCTATTGCGGTCATCCAGACGATCATTGAGCATTTGTGTCTTGATAGAGCAGCAGCACTCATTCATCTGACTACCTAATCCATCCAACTTAGATGCAAGAACGTTTGTCTGATTCATCAAGCTGGTGTTGAGCTGATTAAAGCCCTGGATAGCATTGATCAGATTTGCATTCTGCTGAGACATCATTGCATTTGTCTGAGAGTTAATCAGATTAGCAGTCTCATAGTTGTTCTGCTGAGTAGACAAGGCAATACCCTGAATCTGTGCCTGTGTAGCCTGGTTGTTCAGACCTGCTGTCATATCCTGTTGTGTTACGAGGTTTGAACCACCATTGCGATTCACTCCTCCGCCCCAGCCAAGTAATACGAAAATCATCAGTAACCAAAGTAGACCATTAGAGTCTCCGTCCTTATTCAGCGCAGCGACGTCAGCTAAAGAAAGATTTCCATCCATTGATCATTACCTCCTTTTTTAGGTAAATAATAAAGAAAATATAAATTGATAATATATTTAATCAAGAGCAGGCAGCATTTTTTTTTTACAGGCGCCTTCGAACTATGGCTGGGTTCTGCTCTTTGATTACTTAATTATTAGCAGAAATCAGAGTCCCATCTGGATTCTGTACTATAAGATCGATTCCATAAATCTTATTATAAGCATCAATTGTACTCTGATAATATTTCTGAGGAACGCTCTTTAGAGTTCTGCGTCCGTCAAAGATCATTCTTGCATAAATATAACCCATGTGTACACCTCCTATTCTGCCAATGTCGCGAGCGCATTTTGAAGTTCCTTGATCTTTTCAGCATTGATTTCTTCAATAGTTTTCTTTCTATTGATAAAATGCACTGTGATTGCGCCACCATTTTCAGAGGAAGCTGTTACGGATACCGGGACGATATCAAATATGGTGTTTCCATCGTATTCTGCTCCAACTAAATTGTCAACTGTAAACTTTTCCGCAATGTCATTAACATCTTTAAATGATGAAACTACGGCCACACAGTCTTCAATAGTACTAACGTCTGAAAATTCAACGCTTGTCTTATCTTTAAAAGTTAAAATTTTTGACATATTTTTTTTATCCTTCCATTCCTTTATAAATCTTAGTGCGCATTTCCTATGCCACAGATTAGTATATAACTCTGTGACATGTTATTTGTAAAGGTTTTTCTATCGCTATTCGCAGTAATTGTGCCATCTGTGCCATCAACTGTAACATGAATAGTACCTGTTACATCACCAGGAAGAATTTTTGGAATAGATGATGGTGTATAAAGGCTATTATACCAAGTATATATCATAAGCGTGTGGCTGTACGTAAACTTTATAGTGTCACCTGGCTTAAGAAGATACGATTCAACATTCCATGCAGCTTCATATAGAGCTTGTGCTACTGGCTCAACTATGTAATTATATCCTTTCTTAAGAGTCTCGCCCTTAGCTATAGATTTCAGAGCCATGCATAATTGGTTGCCATTAAGAGTAAATCTTTCATACTGCGTATATGCTTTGGTTGCAGTGCCACCAAGTTCATTAGAAGATACAATCAAAGCCTGTATATTATTCTCAGCTTTTACGGCACGATTCTGTTCAGCGGAAGATGCATTGCTCACTAGTGACTTAACTTTACTCCAGACTCTCTTGAGTCCAGTTTCATCTAAGAAAGGCATATTACTGTCCTCCCATTATTCTATTAATTAGTGTGACGGGATTAAGCATCTTCTCCTGACAGAGTTTCAATGCTGCCTCCTTGGCGTTCCCGCCATGTTCCTTGACATACTGTTTCGCCTCTTCTAACCGAGGGTCGTCGGCTGATGTAGGAAGCGGCTCAGAAGTATTTCCATTTTGACGACTTGCATTAATATTACCAAGCAATGAAAAGTTATCCATTCAACTCCTCCAAAAGATTATCTACTTTCTTATATAGTTCATTAAACTTGTCAACAGTTACATATTCTTCCTTATGTACGGCCTTATTCTCTTCGGGAGCTGACTCCCAATTAACAACACCACGCTTATATGAAGCGTTGCCATACGAGTCCGTAACCTTAAGCCAAATTACATTATCTGCAGTTGAATCTGCCAGTATTACTGACGAATCTTTTCCAAGAGGGTACGACTTAGCGCCATTCTCTCCAGGCACGGCCGGAACCGTAACTGTCGGAGATAACTGCTGCGCTAAAGCACCTCCATAAAGTCCGAATGGATCATACATCTGAACCTCCTCCTCTCATCGTTTCAGTATGTTATTTGGAACACATCGTGCGTGAAGCCACTTGTTTCAAAGTGCTGCACGTGTCTTCTGTATTTAAAGCCACCCAAAATAGCGTCCACAAGTCCAGCAGACTTATCACTGCCATCGTTGCAGGCGCATATTAGAGTGACATCCCAATTGCTAGACGCTATATATGGATTATTATCAGCATAGCGTTCAGTCCTTGGTTTTTCTGAATAAATCAGACACGGATAGTGCATGTCTTTTGCAGGAGGCTTATGGTGATAGACATAAGGCGTTCCTAGGATCTCCCGTAGCTTTTTACTAAGCTCATGTTTCCTCGTTACCACTCCATACTCCTCCTAGTGATAGTATCATTCTATGTTGGTCAACCTCAACGGAGGTCACCTTCCACTTCGTGCCTTCCCACTCGACATATTTAATATCCGCTTTATGAGTTCTAGCAAACTTATTGGCGACTATGCTGATTCTATTTCTGGAAACAAAGTCATCGTTAACCTGATTCTCTGACTGCTGATTATATAGTGCCTTAAGGATTGTTGCCTTGCACGATTTTCTCTCAATATGAGGACCCCAGTCGCCATCACCTGTTAAGTCTGTATTGCCCATATTGTAACCAACATAGACGCCCTTTCTCATTTACTATTCTCCTTACTTAATTAGCCCTCTGGCTTTGCTGCTGTCTCTTTAATGAGCTTACCGTCCTTATCCAGCTTCAGTGGGGACTTAAATCCAAACTCAGACTCCTTCTTGGTTCCAACAACCATTGCAGAGAATGGCTTAACCAGGGCACCAGAGCAACGAGTCTCAATCAGGTACTTCATCTGGTTGAAATCAATGTCGAAGTCATCGAACATCTGTACAGCGCCACCCTTATCTGCACCAACAACGTAGTCAGACAGGTCAACAACAATTACCATAGGATCGATATCCTTATTGCGCTCGAAGATCTCATCTGGAACCTCAACGATGTTCTTTACACGCAGAGTTGTAGCCAGAGCTGCCTCATTAGCATACATAAGATGACCGATACCATCCTCGATCAACAGAAGCTGAGCAAGAACAGATTCCTTGACGAACATGGTCTTGTTACCAGATCCCTTGTAATTAGAATATCCAAGAATAATCTTACGAATAAGATCCTTAGCAGTGTCACTATCAGTAACAGCAGCTGCCTTAATCTTATAAGCATATAAATCATCATCGGATACGATTGGACGGATATGAATCTCCTGGATCTTATCCTCATCTGCTGCATTACATCCATCACCTACCAGGATTGCACCTGCAATTTCCTCATCAAGCATGATTCTCATCTCACCCTTGAGGAATACAATTACATCGAAGGATACAATATCAATCACGTCATCACGATTGAGCTTGTTCTTCTTATAAATGGTCTGAGGATCAGTGGATCTCTTAAGCAGGGTGAATACTTCATCCTTCTTCTTGTTGCCCTTGAAGTAACCCTTAGCACGAGCCTCATCCTCAGTGATGTTTGCAAACACGGACTTAACGCGTGCGAATGGAATGTGCTTTGTTCCATTCATAACAGATGCTACCCAAGCAGTCTCACGCTTAATAAACTCAGGGCTATCAGTAATAGCCTTGGCATCCGGGAAGAGCAGATCAATATCTGTAATGCCATAATCCTCATTTTCTGCATGTGCCACGAAAGAATCTCTAAGAGAGCCATAAGACTTAACGTCTCTCATAGAATCCTCGAAAAAGTGCTGTACATTCTCAGCATGTGCTACATAATCCTGCTGCATAGCTGCAGACTGTGCGTCAAATACATTGTAGTGTGCCATATCGTTTAATTCTCCTTCATCAGAGTGCTCGACGTCGTCTTCTTCGAGGTATTCGTAATCCTCGTCGTCCTCGTCGTCATCATCGTCTTCGTAATCTTCCTCGAAGTCTTCGTCCTCGTCCTCGTCCTCATCTTCATAGTACTCATCGTCATCTAAATCAGAGTGCTGAACGTCTTCGTCGTCTTCGTCATCATCTTCATCCTCATCAGATACATCATCTGGTGTGGCAAGTAAAGCCTGCTGGACTAACTGGGTCACAGCTGCTCTCTGAGTATCATCCAGAGAGTCAAATACTTCACCTAACTCTTCTGGAGTCATTAACTCATCATCGCCCATATTATTCTCCTTATCTTCTTCGGAATGCTCCACGATATCACCTGGGGCATACGAGATGGAACCGGAACTGCTATAGATCTCAGCCTCAATCTCGTCACCTTCTTCGGACGAATGCATAACAGATGTCTGCTCAATGTGAGCCGTTGGGTCCGCTGGAGATAGAACTAAGCTTACCTCCTTGACGTCACCATTATACAGATTGCATCCCTGTCTCTGCAGGTTATTAGCCCATACACTAAGTGAATTAATATCACCATGTGAGACAAGCTCTTTTGAATCTCTGCCCATCTGTGTATTGTTAAAGGCACCGTAGACATTAAGGTTTCCTTCCTCATCTGTCTTTAAAAGTGCTTTACCAGCACAATACTGAGGGCCATCTTTATGGTTATGCATCCACATCAGTGGAACGATTCGTCCGTCATTGTGATCGAAAGCACCGGGTTTAAATACAGTGCCGTCAGTGCAACGAACATTTACTGTTGCCGCACGACCTACGAAATCGTATTTCATGTGTTACTCCTTTAATAGAAACCAATTCAAATCATAATCTCCATTGTTTCGTGATTGCAATTTATTGTCTTATCGTCTACGCTGGTTATATGATTCTAAAAAGCTTTCTATTTTGACTTCCTATTTAGTTGCTGGTTAATCCATGCCGATGCTGCAGTCGGTGCGCTTTGCTTCTTTTCAGTAGGCAAGCTTGTATCCACCTTCATGTTACCAGTTCCTAACCTACTAGCTTCTTTATCTGAGATGTTCAGATTCTTATTTCTAAGAGCATCCGCATCTGGATCATCAACAGGCTTAAAGCCAATAAGTCCTCTAAGTTCATTTGAAGATAGAATTGCATTACGTGTAAACTTATCTGCAATGTCGGCCATAGAATTAATCGGGACGAGCTTAAATGGATTACGGAAGTATGTAATAGCTTGTCCACGTGTTCTAGCATTTTTGGATAAGAACTTTCTAGTCATTTCCTCGACAATAGCCGATAGAATTGGCTCTACAGTTCCGTTGTAGTAATTTAATATAGTCTGTTCATCGGCAGTGCCGTCAAATACTGATTGTGTTAACCTCAACTGAGAATAAATCTCTTTCTTAAGCTTCTCAACCTGGTCTACAAGTTGATTGTTCGGAGATCTATTAAGCTGTATAATCTTATCTGAAATTCCTGCATATGCGATTCCATACCTTGAGCCATATAGCTGCGCTTCGAAATTCTTTCTACGCTCTTCAGCCTGTTTTCTCGTAGTATCAGCTCTCATGTCGTATGGAAACTGAATAATAACATCCATCTTTGCATAAGCGTCCTCATCAGATCTATCCAATAAAGACAGTTTTCTGTTGAGACGCTGCATCGATGAATTTGGCATGTTCATTACAGAATACAGCGGATTTTGGATAATAGCAGTACTTGACTTTGGGACAATAATCTCAGAACGCTTTCCAGTTCGCTCATCATAAGCCTCGACCTTGATACTAGTTGGGTACCATTGTTTAACGATTCCAACTCGTAAAGATCCAATATCGATAGCCTCTGAGTTATTAGGGTTTACGTTCGCATCAATTGGAACGATGGCTACAACGCCTTCGTCCAACATTGTCTGAACGGCATCTTGTATTAGGGCCCTCCCTGTCTGGTCCATGTTAGCTGATAATGTTAGACAATTATTTAATCCAGAGTTTACCTCTTCCTTAAATCGTCCGTTATCATCATTCTGTACATGCCGAATGTCAATGTTGCTACAATCGATTGAGATCTGGTTCGTAATGGCGGTAACTATAGAGGAGCTACTTCTATAATTTGTCCTAGCCCTATCTGGTCTAAAATAGTATCCACCATAACTGTCGCTTCGTTGCTCAGTTGGGCTACGATTCGCAAAAGCGTTCCATGCACGCCTAAACCGTTCTGCAATTTCTGGCATTTAACGCCTCCTACTTTTTCTTCTTCTTAGAAGCTTTCGATTTTGACTTCTTTGTTGGAACACCATTTGTTCCTGTTACGACTGGGTCACCTAGTGTAACTGTTGGTTCAGGATTCAGAGACTTCGATAAATTCTTCTTAGCCTTCTTGAGGGTCTTACCAGCCTTCTTAATAGCCTTACCAGCATGGTCTCTAACACCAACTAAACTTGTGTCGTATTCGAACTTTGCTTTATCAGCTTTCTTCTTATACTTTTTGCTTTCCTTTGTAGCAACCTTATACCCCTGCTTTGAGGCCTTGATGCTGTCACCCATATACGGGTCATTCTCGAATCCCCAGGTATCGCCCCACGCGGTCTTATAATACTTTGCTAACTCTTTGTTTTCCTTATACTTAGCATTAGCTTTCTTGTACTGCTTCTTAGCATCATTACCAACAATACGTCTACCAGCCTTATTTGCTATTCTTCCAGCGGTAGAAGCTCCCTCACTAATTGCTTTACCAGCGGCAGAAGCTCCTTCGCCAATTGCTCTTCCAGCTTTCTTAGCATTACGCTTAGCCTGTCTAGCTAGAATCTCGGCTTTATGCTGAGCATAGTAGGCTGCATTGTAGGCTTTCTCTTTTACTTTCTGCTTGGGATCAGTTCCCCATGAGTGTTCGACGTAATCGTCATAGTATCTACTCATTATTCAAAGCTCTCCTTAAATAACTTATATGCGACCCAGGCATCCATCATAGCAGCGACTGCATCGATCTTTGCCTCATATCGCTTCTTCATTAGTTTACGGTTACCGTTATTGTCTTCTGAAGTAATACAGTTGCCCATAGAGAACGCCATAAGCTCTTCATCAAATATCAATGCTCTTTCGCCAGCTAGATTCTTAAGCTCACCTAATGGCACTGACTCTGTCTTAGCACCCTGAATTACTTTAGTTACACAATAGTCACCACGATCGGTTGTCCATCTAGCCACGAAATCCTTGGCATTGTATGGATCGAATCCAAAGGCTCGAATGTCATATCCGCGTTCATAGGTGTGCTTCATCAGGTCCTCATATATCTCTGTCATGTCTAGAACGTTTCCATCCATAACAATCAGGCTACCTTCATTTATAAATGAATCGTATTTAATTCGCATAGCTAATGGTAGCTTTTGGTATGTGAGTGATGAAATATAACAGCGAGTCTTTATACCAAATGTTTGGTTCCTAAGTGGGAATAGGTATGTGAATGCACAGAAGTCGTTACCTTGAGACAAGTCGGCTCCGAGTGCACAAGGCATAGACCAGAAATCCTGAAGTCTATGTGGCTGCGTTTCTTCATACGTAAAGAAGTAGGTATAACCTTCCATAGGTATGCCAAATCTCTTTGCCAAAATATCATTTCTTGTAGCAGGAGCATTCTCAGCTCGTTCTTTCTCTTGCTGATACGTTTCATATGTTACAGTAAATCCTAAATTTGGATTCGCTTTTGCCCACATATTAGGGTCAGCAACTTCTGAAATATCATCTAGCCTATACCACCAAATCGATACGTGTGGATTTGGATACTCACCTTTTAGAATATCCATTAGCTCAAGCTTAATTGTGTCTCCAGGACCATTACGAACTGTACCCTCAGAAGATGTTGCAACAATTAGCCAGTCATCTAAGTTCTTAGAAGCTGACTGCTCGAGTGCACTGATTACATCTTCTCTAGTATCGCCAGATAGCCACTCATCGATAGTTGCGCACTTACATCTAAGACCTTGAAGCTTATCGATACTCATAGGTCTAATCTTTAGAATAGAACCAGTAATAAAGTTTTCGATACCCTTCTTAGTGGAAGCAAGTTTCATACGATTCATCTTAGAGCCGGTTGTATTCTGTAAACTTCCTTCTGTTAGGAACTTGAATACGTCTCCTCTTGCTTTTGTGATAGCAGTTCTGAAAGGATATAATACCTCATCTGCCTGATCCATAGTTGGCGCAGTTGTTACCTGCTGAGTTGTATCTGGATCTACAATTAAGTAATATGCCTGGACACACGTATCGTATAGAGATTTGGCAGCGCCTCGACCGACAATAAGATACTGTTTGTTAACAAGACGCTTTTTAATACGCCTATTAACGTATCGAACGCTTCTTCCGTCTGGAGATACCTCTGGCACACTTCTCTCTACGAAGTAATACCATCCAAATATCTCTTCTCCCCATACTTTAAATGACTCTAGGAGATGCAGTGGCGAACCATCCGTAAGAGTTAATTCATTCTCACAGAATTTAATCCATCCTTCTACAACATCTCCATCATAATATACATTTGGATTTCGGATAAGATCGTCAATTCGGTTCATCTCCATAGACACCAGCTCATTTACCGGAATCTGATGTGATCGGACCTTATCTCTAAATATACCGTAGTATTTCGGGGTAGCAGTATTACTTAACACGTCGGTCCATCACCCCTTTTATTTTTCCTTCAATTCAATACGTCGTTTCCATCCAGCAAAATCCATCGGCGGAGCAAAGAAACTCACTATTGGCGAACTACCTGGTTTTGGTGGATAGCTCACTTTTATAAACGGGTTGTCTATAGGCTTTTTATTACCCTTGATGGTATACTGTACGACATAATAAGAGCCGACATGGAATATAGTATCAACCTGGTAGTTTCCTTTACCAAGTTTTTTTAAAGCGACCGCACCAATATCTTTAAACGAATGCTTATTCATACTCTTTCTCCTATTAATGCGTATAATCATAGATTTCTTTATATGTTGCATCGTAAATATGTGGGTCTTTTGTGCCGTATGAGCCATCATGGTCGGATCCAAATCCTGGTGAGTACCAGTGATCTAATTTATCATTACTATCTAGCTGTATAGCGTCATCGTTTGCCATTGCTACAAAATTTGGAGTCGCTTTATCCAGCCTATGAACTCCAACTTTAGCATCTGGATCGAATCCATAGTTTTCATATACATCTGAGATCTTATCGAATCTCTTGTTACACTGCCCATCTTGAATTTCTAAAGTTCCATCGCCAAAGGAATTGTAATGCACGGCGTGCCCACAATCATTACCTGGGTATCGAAAACTAAGTGTTCCGCTGGATTTGCCTTGACTTAAAATATCGTCTTCAAGTCTGTCACTAGTCGATATTGAGTCCTCAGTGCCATTCCACCAATAATCAGCTGCGTCTGTATATGCTCCTCGTGCAGAAAGTCCTGCTGTAACCGGATAACCTCTAGACGCCAATTCAACTGCTGTAGAACAAAATGCACAATTCTGGGTCGTACCAAAAGCACCATAGTTTGGATTTATAGATGCTAGAGTTTCATTTGAAATTCGTCGATCTAGCCTAGCTGATTTCCCAGTTTCCTTCTCCGCTAAATACTTTGTGGCATAATCCTCAGGATCGATTCTTCCATCAGACAACTGCTTATTAGCCTGACTAAAAAGCCCAGATGCCGAATCGTTTCTGTATCTAAAGTTGCCATTAGAGTCTGGTTCGGACTGATAGTATTTATAAGATCTTATATACGTTGCTTCAGATGGATCGACTCTTCCAGTAGTTCTTTCACCATATCCACTATCATAGCCAAACTCATCCAGATCAACTCTTGCGTTTCCAACTTTATAATGCATTCCGTTTTGTCGCATAAGTTTTTTTCTACCAGCGGCATTTAACGGGTACGGCGGGCCATTTCTTTTTCCCCATTTCATACCAAGGACGCCATGATGAGCAACATAGTCTTGTGGTGAATCATTATAATATCGTCCCATCAGCCATCACCTAACTTTCATCATCGCTTTCTATTGGTTCCCGTTTGTTTATAGTACCAGTCCTGGTAATCATGTACTTTCTTGAAATCTTCCCAGTTCTTTGAAGTCATGGAGGTAGTATATGGGCTTACAGCAGCTAGATCTCCGCTGTTAATAGCCTTTGCGATGGCCTTCCGATAAGCTATCTCACCAGTTGGGTCGTCACCTTGGATTAACTTCTTTGCACCACCGATTGCATTAGCTAATCCAACTCCCGTGTTGATTGCTTTGGTGGTCTTGTCCATAACACCAAGAACCTTATCGACTGCGCTCTTTTTCTTTGGCTGCAAATTCTTTTCATTCAGAGCCAATTGCGCAAGCCTTTGATCGCTGGAAAGTCTATTATAGGCCTCTGCAATCTGTTCGGGAGACATACGTCTTCGATTGTTATACACATCTACAGCTGAGCCGCTTGAAACAATCTTTCTAATTTGATCAGCTTCTAACTGTTTCTGCTTAGCTGCTATTCTAGCCCTGTTAAGAGTCTCAAGCTGTTTCTTTCTGGCTTTCTTTTCCTTATGCGTGAGCTTCACAAGTTCGCCATTCTTGCCAAGCTTATATCGAGCTTTGCCCTTAGGAGTAAGAGAGCCATCTTTGTTCTGATAACGTCTGACACCCCATTTCATGCCGAGGATTCCATGGTGAGCAACGTAATCGCCGTACATGTCAGCGTGAGAGACTGTATCATCGTAATATCTTCCCATCACTACCTCACTTTTCTTTAGCCCTTCTAACAGCATTATTGGCTACGGCTTTCATATACATCTTGTCATCAAACTCTCTCTGAGCATCTGTAACTTTATGCTTCATCACTGGGGTTGTTCTAGCAGTAGCTTTGTACTTGTAGCCTCGATATGAATTTAGGGCATTTCTACCCATTGCGTCTAACATAGGGCCAATTACTCCTCCTGTAGCAAGTGATGATCCAATGAGAGGATGCCCCATTGCGGTAAGTGCTGTTCCGCCAGCAAGAACTGCTCCTGATCCAGCAAGTCCTATGAGAGTATTCTTAGCCTGCACCTTTGGATCTAGATAGTTTTTCCTAGAAACCTCTAGCATTGTATAAGGGTCATTTGCAATCTTGTTCCAGCGATCCATAGTCTCTTTATTGAAACTATCTCTCTCTTTTACAGTGGCACTATGCTCTTTACTTATAGCATTATACTGCTTCTTGAGTGCTGCATACTTTGGATGGCTCTTATCCATCTTGGCTAACTTCCGTTCCAACACACCCTTTTTCTTATCAAGTGCTGCAATCTTAGAATTATAAGTTGCTAATTCTTCCATGGAGTCGTTCATTCTGTTGGTTACACCACGAGCTTTTTTCTTTCTAGCATAGTAGCCAGTTCCGACAACATCTGCGGCGTAACGCTTTCTTCCAGCAGGAGTCAAATGACCTTTAGCATCTTGGTAACGTCTGACACCCCATTTCATTCCGAGGATTCCATGGTGAGCTACATAGTCGTCTTCGTCAGAGTGCGCGACATAGTCGTTATAGTATCTACTCATCATGTACCTCCTTAGTTAAGAGGCTCTAACTTAGATGCCATTACAAATGCATCCTTACCCTTAAAGCGGATTGGAAGGAAGCCGTTCTCAGGTTCTCCATTTGCCTTGACAGTAGCTCCGTTATCGAGCTGGCCAATGACATTAGAATTGTCTTTGAAGTATGCGTTAGTAGAACGCACATTCAATTTCGCGCCAGTAGAAGTAACTACCTTAAATGTGTCTGGCTTCTTTGGCTCCTCTACAGGTGCTGTCTCTACTACTGGCTGGGTATTCTCTTCAACCCGGTTATTCTTGTTCTTTTCCATTAGATGTACTCCTTATACTATTACTCGCCTGAAGACAACTCAACCATAAGTGTCCATTCGGCTTCTCTAGCAAAAGACTTATACTCTGCTAAAGTTGCTGCTGACATAGAACCTCCGTTAACTGCAATATTAGCTCGTGTTGCAACATATGACTTTACAGTCTCGATGTACTGATCGTCAATCTCAAAGTCGCTCCAAGTATCGGTCACATCTTTGACTGCAAAGATCTTCTTTGGTCCAATACCTTGACGATGCAAAGCTAAGAATGATAAGTTAGCGGAAAGCTTAATGTCAACATCAAAGTCGTCGTCATCTGGTTCCAGATCACAAGCGACTCGTAATGTCCTTAAAATACTACCGTCGTCAGTCATGGTATTGCTTTCCTCCTTACCATAGCTTTGTATCACCTGGCTTACGCTCTGGAACTGCAATTGAGATTCGGTCCGTGAGATGATACGTTATTATGTCGTGTGTGAGCTTGGACAGTGTTATAAGATTCTCTGGGTCATACAGGCATGGCCGATTCTCTAGAATATCATCTTTGGTAATAGGATTTATGTGATGTACATATGGTGAACCTACTATCTTAAACTCTTCGCCGGGCATAGCAATGTCGTGGCCTTTGTCACGAACAACTATCCTTGACCTTCTAGATCTCCATAGTCTTCCTGTATAGAACGCTTGGTTTAAATATCTGTCTTCTCCAAATGTTTGTTCACCTATCTCACCGTCTAGCATGAGATACATGACTCGCTCCTCATAAGTTTTTAGTTGCATTAATTCGCTATAACTCTTGAGCTTACTCATCTGTATCTGCTCCTTCCGGGGCGACACCTCTATAAGATGCTAAAGACTTCATAGCTTTGTCATACAGCTCTTCAATGTGTGCGGTAGACGCTAATGCTTCGGTCTTAGCTTTAAGCAGTTCACCTTCTAACTTAAGTTTCTCCCTTTCAAGCTGCTCCTTTTCGGAACCTAACTTTAAGAAGTATACTAAGACCTGGGAAGAAGCAGTACCGTCCTTAATTCGAGCTGCTGCCTGGGCATATGCATCAGATATGATCTGGTTCTCGTATGCGCCCTGCGATTGCATAGGTCCTCCTAGACTTTCGGACTCTTTCTTAGTTCTTCCTATGGTCTTCGTCCTCCTTTCAAATATCTTCCCTGCACTTTGTTGGCACTTCGCGTAAGATTCCACACTCTTTCCATAGTCTTTTGAAACTCTTGAAAGGAGAAAGCCGGACCGAAAGCTTAACTACAGTGAGCATGGAACCTTATGTGAAGTGCCAGCGGGCAGGAAACCTCCAGAAACAAAATATCAAATTTCCCTCCGGAGAATTTTTAAAGACCCAGCGCGATGCACTAGGGGGTGTAGTTTTTAAGACCCCCCCCCCTTGTCTGAAGCGTGGAGTACCACACGTCGTCGAAGGGAGGGCGAGGTCACAAGAATTTTAACTTGTTTTGTCTTTAATTTCTCGTGTAACTTTTTTAAAAATTCCAAACATTGAATAAGCATCACAAATTTCATCAATTGCTCTTTCATTTTCATCATTCGCATAAGCTGGAAACATGTTTGAAGAAGCAAAACTTTTCTTATCCAACATTTGACATGAAGAACAACCAAAATACTGATGACAAAGATTGTTCTTTTCTTCATCAAACGCAAGCCATTCATCAAACTCATCAAAAGGATCAAATGGATTGTCGCTTGTTGTAATCATAGCAACTTTCATTATTGTTTCCTCCATATGTTAGTTGTCTGATAAGTACGACTGTACAGTTGATGTGCTAATACCAAGATCATCTGCTATCTCACTAGTGGTATAGTTACTAGCAGCAAGGGCCTTTATTCTAGCAATACGGGCATTAGATAGCCTCTTAGAGTCCTTAGGCATAGCATAGTCCCGTATCTTGTCCATATCGGTATGCAGTAGTATCTCCTCCAGGGTAGACTTAGAAATAGCATTGGCCTCAATGGCTTCCCACTCCCTGGGGGTTACATCAATACGAGTGCCCTTTCCATCTGCACCAGTACGAAGTCTAGCCCCCTTTAGTGCCTGCTGCCTTAATTTCTTGAGTTCATCCTTATCATCATACCGGTCGGGGTTCTGCTTTTTAGCCACCTGGACTACCTTATTTGCAATAAGCTGGGCCTGTCTTTCTTTAGGGGCATTTAGTTTAGCAATAGTAAGCTTTGCCTGAAGAGAAGCCACTTCATTTGCATACTGTACTCTAGCCCTTGAATCCCTCTTAGGTGCCTTAATTTTTACAGCAGCAAGCCGGGCTTGGTTAGCTAGTGCTTTTTCGGTATTAGCATAATCACCATATACCTTTTCCATAGCGGTACCAGATGATAGGGTCATGGCATCCCGGGTATCAGCCATATTGGTGGTGGAGGTGGTATTCTTCTCAAATTTTCCGGTATGGATATAGTCTATTACTTTACCAGTATCGGGGTCCTTCTTTTTATTGATTACCTCATGGGTACCATGGGTCTTTGTATAGACTTTATTACCTTGAGAATCAATACTATTCTTAGTAAGATACCATGCCTTTGTTTCATCAATACGCTTCTCTCCTGAAGCCCTTGAAATTAATGTGGATGCACCACCATAACGCTCCTTACCATCCTCAGATGGCTTCTTCTGATACTTCCTCTTGAGTTCGTCAATACGGAAATCCTTCTCAGATTGTCTCCAATCGAGGTTATGCTTCTCTGCATCAATTACAACCATTGAATGCTTTACTGCTCGAGTAATTTCATCAGGGGAAGCTCCACGAATCTGCATGTCTGTGATCAGATTTGATACCATTCCCATCTGTTTCTGCTTTTGGAAACCTGTAGCAGGTCCTGTCTTTGGCTTATCAGACGGATTCTTGTATAATTCCTTAGGCTCAAAGTCTACAAGGTCTTTACGAGCCTTTTCAACCTTGATGTTCTGGCCATTAGTTGGAACCACAAGTACAGTATCACCATCAAAGTCTGCACCTGACAGCTGCTCTGCAACTCTATGATTAATGCCGACAGCATCAACTCCATTTGGTGTGATAACAGATTTGCCTTCTTTATTGCGGTTATTAACAATTAGTTTAGGCATTTCAAACGGGCCAGCATGTGGGAATCTAATTAATACAACCTCTTCGCCTTGCTTATAGTTTGGTGCATAGATTTCATTTTCCTTGAGTGTATTAATAGGCAAGATTACATGCGATGCTTGTCTGGGAAATTTAGCAGCCTTGAGTTCAACAGCTCTAGCATCAGCAGATTCGGCAAAATCCTCAAGCATCTTTTTCTTTACAACTGGATTAGTGTATGAAAGTATTTCCTTGAGTGATAGCACATCTCTATCTGATGCAATCTTAAGCTGCTTCCTTGCGGTTGTAACTGGCTGCTTAGAAAGAACCTGTGAAGCCACAGTTTTCTTCCATTCACCCCAGTTTCCCTCTTCATTTACAATATTTAAAGCAGACTGATGCTCTTTTCCATCTTTTCCAATGTAATGCAGCTGAGCACGAATCAATTCTTCATCGTTCTTTGTTGTTGCACCAAATGGATTCTCTGGATCGTCCTTGAGTGGCTTAAGAACGTCCATCTTAGGCGTTCCAACATGCTTGTTTGTATTAAAGATTACATCAACACCTTTAGGGAATACGGATTGATCTGCTGCATAGATTGCCATTCCCTTGAGATAATGTGTTCCATCAACATCGATACGAACCTGAGCATAGTTAGCATTATGCAGAGACAGGTCTTCTACACCTCTACGAAGCTCAATGACACCATCTTTCTTAACGCCACCTTCTTCATTATATCGAATCATAACTCTGTTACTACTAATAGCAACTGGCTTTGTAATTCCTCTAAGAGTCTTACCCTTATTTTCAGTATAGACACCACTTACAGATGTAATCTTATCAAGATTGTCATACAGTTCAGACCAAGTAACACCATCTTTTGTAAGAACCTTGACAGTAGTCTTCTGTTTTGGATTGTTTACCTGTGGAACCTTGATGTTATGTGTAGTATAACCTCTCTCTTCCAGGATCTTACAAGCAACCTTGAGTCTATCCTGTGTACATCCAAGCTGAGTTTCAACGCCTCGGCCAATGTCTAAGTATTTCTTTTCTTTAACCTGAGCTTCTAAGACATCAGCAATCTTATTAGTTCTGTCAACGCTTCCAGCAAGAGCTTGTTTCTCCAAACTACGAACCTGAGATTCGCCAGACAGACCAAGTTCCTTAGCAATAGCAACTCTAGACCAGCCACGTTCCTTGAGTTTTGCTACCTCACGAATATTATGCTTAGTAATCTCATCTTTCGAGATAGAATTATAAGCTCTATATTCTGTAGTAGATAAACCCAATGCTTTGGCAAGTTCAGTATCACTTGAGAATGCTCCAGATGACTTCATAGACTCTAACTGTGCCCTGAAGTTTATAGCATTCTGGTAAGGATCTTTTCCAGAACCATACTCATATCTCCCTGAATGAGGAGTTAATCCATCATGCGGTGTTCCATAATGCTGGACAAATTCTCCAGTGTCTCCGTTTAGGATTCCATCATGAGTAAGAAAGAATTCCTTGATTTGCTCAAAGTCATCAGTCATTACTTTATTCCTCCTCATTCCATTTGTGCAAATACTTATCAAATGCTATGATCTTGTCCATAATCTTGATGATCTCTTCTGCAGTTGGGTGATACTCACCTTTTCCTTCATTGATCTCATCATTCTGATATATGCATAACGTAATGTTGTCATCTGTTGGTACGAAATCATACTTCTTTCCATATTCCAAACAGAACAATGCCGCATATATCTTTAGTTGCTTTAAGTTACCTTTAGTTACAATGCCAGTCTTTAAGTCATGGATACGTAATGTTTTGTTCTTCTCATCAAAGAGAATAGCGTCAGCTGTTCCAAAACAATACTCAGAATATACTAATGGTACCTCGGTACTCATACCATATGAGATTGCGTCATTAATATATCGAGCCATTGTGGACTTTCTTCCTGCAGCTCGAATCTTCATGTTAATGTTCATCTGCGCTGCTGCATGCAATTTGGTTCCACGCTCTTTGGCTTTCATGTTAGACCAAGTGTCCTTGAGTTTCTCTGGAGTATAGTTTAACCAACTGTATGTGCTGGCACCAAGAAAGGCATGTTGACCTTCAAGATTGAAATGATTGTTCCATTGCATTTAAAATATCCTCCTCGTTCTCCGGGTAGATAAACGCTGCAAAGGACATTTCATTTGTTCGCTTAACCCAGTAGTCTTGATTAGGTTGATGAGGAGCTTCTGCACTACGCTTAACTTCAAGCATAGCCCAGTGTTTCCCATACAGTACTAACAAGTCTGGGATTCCTTGACATTGAGTTGCATCATCTTTTAAAACAATACAACCAGGAAATCGTTCCTTGAGTTTCTGTTTTAATTTTGATTGGTATGCACTCTCTAACATAATCGGTCCTCGCATCATTTTAGCAAAATATAAAGAGAAGTAGAACAACTTTAATCGTGGCGCTTTCACGAGCTATCCTACCTCTCTCCTATTATAGTCCATGTATATCTTGCGGACTCTGATGCAGGTTCTTATTTTGAGTTTGCATTTTTGGTCACAAAAAATTACTCAGAAATATCAAACAAATGATAGCCTTTAACAGTATTTTGTCTACCACAAAAGTAGTTTGTTATTGTATCTGGCTTCACTCCCAAATAGGCTGCACAATCCTTGATTGACTCAAATTGAGCACCAGTCTCTACAATGCCTATTTTCTTGTTTTTACCCGTTTTTCGGCCCAAACTACGCCCAAAATGGCTATTTTTAAGCGAAATATCACTATATTCGGCCCATTGGAGGTTATATGCGCAGTTGTTCATGCTGTTTCCATCCTTGTGAATTACACATGGAAAACCGAATGGATTTGGCACAAAAGCCTCCGCAACAAGCCTTGAAACATAATACATTGTGCCATCGATTTCAACTTTAGGATTGCCTTTACCCATATGTAAAATATTTTTTAATATATAATTAGTTTTTCTATTTATTACATTTCCACGGTCATCAACTACATAGTTTGGATGGTCTGGAATTTCCCGAAAATTCACCGAAAAACCTCCTTTCATTGAACTTTTTCTTATTCTTTAAGGCTCTTTGAATACCTTTATCGATTGAAGAATCAGTTGTTAGAAAGTAAAAATATAAGTCCGTGTAGGGAGTGTTAATTCTATCTATTCTACCCTTTGCCTGAACCATATTCTTATAAGAATAGTTCAGAGAATAGAATACCATTACGTTCGTCTTGACACAATTCCAACCCTCGGCTCCCGCATTATACTGCACAAAATATAGCCAAGTATCTGAATCTGGAATATCTTGATGATGATGACCATTCCATTCAGCATAATTCAGTCCACGCTCTTCAGCAATGGTGTGTAATGCTTCCAATTCGTAATCATAATTATAGAATACTATGATTCGTTTATGTATGTATGTTAGCCGTTTCATCTCAGCTTTCCTTGAATCATCATCATTGCAAACACGCCGCATTAAATAGCACACTTTCGATATGTTCTCAACTGGTTCATCAGCATATGGATCCCATCGATCATCCACAATATGTTTGTACTTTATCATATCGTAATTTGTACGAATGTATTGATCTTTATGAACTGTATGACGTTGGTCTTTCATCTCCACCAGAATATCAGACTTGTGCTTCATAAGGATTCCCTCGTTAATGTATCTATCAACTTTAGGGAAACTAACATATGGATTGAATATCACATGCATTTCGTTGAACTCAGTCTTGTTCTTATAAAAGTGATTTGCTACAAATACAGGAATGTAATCTGTCCAAGTATCTCCAGGAGTTCCACTAAGAATAATCCACTTATTACGTTGCGAAATCCTTAAGAATGCTTTTACCCAAGCACCTTTGCCTGTAACCCTGTCCTCATCAAATATAAAGAACGCACCTATAACATTTTTGTATTTCTGAATGTTATACCACGAATCAACTGTAACTGGTATACGCTTTACCGATAATTCCTTATCAGTGCTAAGCATAAACGGCTGCATCTCTTGCTCCCATTCTAGAGAATCTCTTTTCTTTGCCGTTGTAATTATAACTAAAGGTCTAGGATTGGTAGGCTCTTCAAACCTTCCAACCCCGTTAACCTTTAATTTTCCACCAATTACATTAAGATAGTAATATGCTAGTGCTGTTCTAGACTTCCCAGACCCGACTGTACCATTTAAGATACAGCCGTTCTTAATCTTAGGAAGTACTTCAATTTGATGTGGATATAAGTCCAGCCCCATTATTCACCAAACGGAGCAACTTCACCATCAAGTCCTCCGAAGTCAACGTCACCCCACATATCTGAGATAACAGGTGGCACAAGTGAGTAAGTGAATGAGTCTAAGTAAGCAGCCTTGAGTCCAGTGTTCTTTCCACTTTTATGCTCCCAACCATGGAACTTAACTTCAGCCTTCTCAAAGTCGATGTCATCCAGGTCTCCGAGGACAACACTGTCACGCACAATATCAATTGAGGTTGCAGTACGACGTCCGTTAGCATTTGGCTGACTGATCTCAGTTACTTCTGTTGGATGTGCATAGTCACCGCCAGTGTATGTATCAAACAGCAGCTTAATGCTATAGAATGGCTCTGCGTTCTCATCTGGAATATGCTTACCACTCTTGTCAAGAACAAACTCACCGTTTTCGTCCTTGAGTCCAGGATAGCCGCGATAAACTTCCCAACCCTGACTCATAAGCTGCTCACCAATGTCAGGTCTAAGGTTCAGAACGAAATACGGCTGGCCTTCCTTATCGAATCTGTGTCCATTAACACCAGGACGAGGGCCTAAGCCCTTGAAATTACGTGGCATCTTTGGAATATCAACGCCATCGATGTTAGAGATCACAAGTCTGTTAGCTCTTACTACACTTAATTCCTGATTCTGCATAATTGTTTTCTCCTTTTCAAATATCTTATGCAACCGCTGATTTGTCGATTGCCATGAACTCATCGAATGAACCGAACTTCTCTATGGAAGCCTTGGCATCGTCTACGAGTCGTCTATAATAACTACGATCAATCTGATCTTCTAGATGAAGGCTTTCTATTACAGAGGCTTCTTTCCATCTGTTTACCGTATTGCCAGAGTCATCTACCCAATTTGCTCCAGTTACAGACGCAAATGTTGGATTGCCCTTTCTGTCGGTTGCAGATCGTACCAATTCTCCTCCTTGAACTCCTTCAATAACTGGACAGAATAGACCAACCTTACCAATAAAGCGATAATCATGCTGGTCATTGACCTGTGCCCATAGGTCTTCTGTTGAAATATCTTTGTATTTGTCTGTTACGCTGCGCTCATACTTCGAAATGTCTTCGTATGCTCTGCTGCTGCCTCTAAGCTTGTATGCCAGGTCAAGCTCCTCATTGATTTGCTTGCCTTCCTTGAAATCCATGTAGATTGCTGTCTGTACGGACTTTGTCTCACACATGTCTTCAAATGTGATAGCTTCGTGACTAAACAAAGACTTAAAGACATAAGGTGCCTGGAACTGAGCCCCAACAGCATCCCACTCATAAGGAGACTCTGGGTCATCTGCTCCATGCCGACCAATGAACACGGCATTATTGACAAGGCATACCCTATCCCATGTATGCTCAACTTCAAATGTGTAGCCGTAGTTCTGACCAATGTCTTCTACAAACTTGATAATTTCATCTGTAGGTTCAAATATCTTAATGGAGTCGGTCTTAATGTGGAAGACCTTGAAGCCTTGTGCCTCAACTGCATCTTGTACAGTCTTCATAAACAATGCGCCTCTAAGAGCAACGATATTGTTTATGTTACGAGGGTCTCTAAATGGATTAGCAAATTTCGCACTTGTAAGACCGTATACAGAATTGATTGCAATCTTTAATGCTCCAGACAAAGCCTTAGCAATTGATGGATCCTTGAGAAATGGCGCCAACTTGCCTCCGAATAGCTTAGACGCCTTATCAAATGCCTTATGCTTGATGCGAATTCTTGCATCCATAAGATCTACAAAGACCTTAGTATACTTTCCGAACAAGTTTAATTCCTTGATTGAATGCGGGTGCTCTGATGCAACGTCTTCTGTTTGTGCTTTACCAATATACATGCCTGGTAGTGCAAATACATATCCGCCAAATCCTAGGTCAACACCTCTATACATGTTATGCAGAGAGCCGTCTTTAAACCGTACAAGAAAATATCCAGGGAAGCAGTTCTTTGGAACTTTGGTTAAGTCAACACTCTTCCAATCATCTTTGTGCTCAGCATAATACTCCTCAGTAACAATTGGCATCTCGAATGGCTCGGCTGGTCCGTACTGTTTGCCAGTCATAAAGTCTGTATACACAAGACCTGGATTCTTATCTTTACCAAATATAATACGAGTTGTATGAGAGTTTGTAGTTGAATTGACGCTTAAGCCTGACAAAGCTGATAGAATCTTACGTGCGGTCCAGTCTCCATTACGATATAAGAATACACCTAATGTAGACAACACATCGTTACAGCAATAGTCTCCAACCTCTTCCCAATGCTCTTCTGGTAATGGCTTATTCCAGTCATACTCATTCTCCATGTGGTACATGCCGAGCTCAATCTCGAATTTCTTGAGAGACTGCTTCTTTGCGGAGAAGTCAAATACATCTGTATAAGAGAAATTCCAACCGTTCGCCATGAATGGGTCACCAAAGTTACCAATAATCATCTGAGACTGGTTGTATGATGCCATATTAGAATATCCAAGCATTCTAGCATAACACAAATGGTTATCGTATCGTCGACAATTGAAACCAATTAGGTTCTGTCTAGACAGAAATGCCATATCCTCTGGAGTTGGGTTGATCATTCTTACGCAACGACTTCTGTATTCCTCGAGGTCCTTGATAATATCACGGAATGCCTTCCTAAGATTACCATGGTACTTCTTGCTTGCGATGTCTTCAAGCTTCTTAACAAGAGCATCGACTTCTTCGACCTTGAGTGTAAGATAACATACCAGGAATAAGTTCTGGAAAATCTCAATGTCGTAAAACGTATACTCTGTTGGCTCAGCCGTTGCTCCCTTGAGCTCTTCTGCTTCGCCAATGTCATCAGCCTCATAATCCTTTGACTTAAAATGCATCTCAGATACAATCTTACGGCAAGTTGTAGAATGATGAGAGCTGTTTGATGCAAAGAATGCTACGGCTTGATGCAAGTCACTAACATCATATGAAATATCATTATTCTCATATGCCTCGTTTAGAACCTTATTGATAAGCATACAGCCCGAAATAGTAGAAGGAATGTTTGGATACTCCTTCTTAATAACAGACGTAATCAATTTCCTTATGCCGATTTCTGTCATTACGACGTCCTTATTAACCACTTTCTTGCTTTCTCCTTTCATAGGCAAGCCAGAGTTAATCTTAGCTATAGGCACATTGTTACACTTAGTAAGTTTACGACGTAAAGCTCCATTCTGGTCATCTAAGAACACCTTGATTTCTACATTCTCACCAGCTGTTGAACTAAGTTTGGTTACATCACCTTCATAAATATAATGTAGATGAATGCCTGAACCTGATTTACTTAGCTCAGCATAGGTCTTTGGCCATTTTGTAGCTGCCTCTAGATTCTTCTCGAAACTCTTATTACCATCCTCACCTTTAATATCAAAGTCAATAGTAATAATCTTCTGAGGAATTTTTACGTAATGCAACTCATCGGTATCTATGTCCTTGAGAGTAGTTTTACAGTTTTCCCACTTTGCTCTTGGCCTAATCTGATCTTTTTCTTTGTCATATACGGCATACTGAGCTGGGCAATCCTTAAACTCCTCATCAAAAGGAGAATCATAATCCCCAAATTCAATCCAAGTCTTAATCTTAGAAACATTCTCAGGTTCCTGAGGCTTGTTAGAAACTTCTTTGCACATAAACTTAGCAAAGTTGAAGTTCTTGTAAACACTCTTTTCCATACAACCATTTACTTTTGCTGATGAATAGTAGTCCTTGAAGTAGTTCCTCAACTCTGCCTTGAATGCGCGCTTCGTCATAGGATACTTTACTCTAGCATCTTCTACGTATGAATTGTATAATGCCCAGGCGGTGTTTAATGATACGGCATCCTTACCTTTAGTTGTAAATGTGTCCGAGTATTCCTCAATGAAGTTGTACATATCATTTGTTTCATCGAACATAATCTCTGGCACGTATGCCTGGTAATATCTAGGATTGTCATTATATACCTGAGCACAATGATAAGCAATTGCTCCAAGCTCGAAGTTTATCTTATCCATCAACTCATCGTATCGAACACTATCAACAGTCTGTCCTGTTGGACGAATATCAATTAGACGTCTTATTAATCCAGACTTCGAGTCTGTAATACGTACTGGCTTGTTTGTGCCAATGAAAAGCATAGTATTAAGCTGTATTGTGTATTGATGTGTAAACTTCTCATTAATCATCATTCTCTCATGCGAGATGATAGAGTTCAAACGAGTGTTATCCTCAATCCTTGAAAGGTCACCATCATGTTCGATTGCTAGTAATGGATTGTCTGCAAAAGGCTCCATAGCAAAGTCCTTAGACATACTGCCAAGATCACATGCTTTGAATGCTCTCCAATATCCATCGAACATCTTTTGCACAATGTTTAATACAGTTGACTTACCAGTTCCTGCGGATCCATAGAATACAAAGAACTTTTGAATACGTTTCGATGCACCTGTAACAACTGAGCCAATTGCCCATTCAATCTTATGGCGCTCTGTATCAGAATATAATACTGATAACAGCTCATCCCAGGCAGAATGGTCGCCTTCTTCGAGGCGATAAGGCAGTTTGAAAGTTGCATAATCAGTCTTCTTTGTTTCCGTATTCTCAAATATAAGCTTCTGATTCAAAGAATGATAGTTATCTGCCATCTGCTTCTGTGTGTATCGAAGCCAATGATCCATAATTCCTGTCTCGGAATATTTCATATACCGACCGTAAATATCAGGCGCATCTTTTGGATTGCGGGAGTAACGTTCACGTGCGTCCTTCTTTTCTTTGTCTACCTTAGCCTTGACCTCATCGTCAACCATATTGATGACGGTATCTTGATCCGTTGACCATAAACCTTCTTCTGGGTTCCAGATTGCATAGAAGTTTTTGCCCTTGATCATCAAGTCATGTGACTTGCAGACAATGAATGACGGAGAGATTTCGATTTTTCCTCTCGGAAATTTCTCTTCTAGTCGAAGGAAATCCATAGTTGCCTAATCCCTCCTTTCTATTATAAACAGTTTTCAAAATATAAGTTTAACTGGTCCCAAATTTCTTCTTTGCGAATTATCTCTTTCTTAACTGGTCTAGGGAATAGACTTCCAGAACCATTTCTGCCATAATTTCGCTGCATGAAATTGTCAACGATCTCACTACATTGCTCATAATTCATGTGGTTATCATTATAATAATTTAACCCTAAATTAGAGATCATTAACCAGAACCAGTGCGAGGATTGGTCCCCTTTAGTTTCATCCCACATGATGTCTGCATCAATGCGCTTAGATAATGCAATTAGTACTTCTAATACAGACGCATCACCTTCTTGAGACTCATCTGAAATATCAAAGTCCTCAATATAGTCGTTACGCATTGCGTAGGCATCTTCGGCTCTGTTGCGATCCTCTGGTACTACCCAATAGAATGGGCGTGAGTGCAGATATAATAGTAACTTATGATAGTTGTTTGCTGTAGGACCGACTTGTGAACAGAGCCATTCAAAATACCCTTTAATCATTCAGGATTTGCCATCACATTGGAGGATAGGTGCCACGCATAATATCAATGCAGTAGTCCGCATCCATCATTTCATTACGAATGCAACAACGTCCTAAGAAGTCATTGTCCTCCTGAATATTAGACCAAATATACTCACCAAACATCATACGAATCTCGTCTATGTTGTTAATGACTTCATCTTCGTCATTTACAAGTGTGTGAGAATCCTTGTAGTAGTAATACTGGCCTTTAGAATATCCATTAGATGCATCGAAGTCATCCTCTGTGATTTCATAAGGATCACCTGCCTTCTTTTCTGTATCGTCGTTGCTAGCCTCTTCTGTGACGGTTTCCTCCTTTCTATCCTCAGAAACCATTTCCGCTCCACGGTCTGCACTATATGTTCCGACTAACTTATTGTACTGAACTCTTTCGGACACATGCTGCTCGTTGAGCTTGCGTTTTTCTTCTTCCTCTTTACGCATGACCTCTTCTTCATGCAGTTCGTTGACCTTATCATCAACGGCCTGCTCAAACTGGTCTGCGTATTTCTTTTCCAGAACCTTCATACCTACTGCAACACCAATAGCTACTCCAGAACTGAATATCAACAATTCACGCATAACTGACATGATAAATCCTCCTCAAAATATCATTCACTTCTGGTCAATAACCTCTGTTCTAAGTGCGTCAGAGATCTTGTTTTCAACGGTATTGTCCACCGCCATAAGAGGAACTGCATTGAACTTAAGCAGTAGGTTATGCATAGATCTTCCACTTGCAAATTCTTCTACTGCACCATCAGCCCAATTGCCTTTCTCATCCCAAATACCAAAGTCAATAAAGTTATCTGAGGTTGAATCAGTATCATCTGGAGTGTATCTCCATCCCCAGGAGTATGCCAAAGATGGGTCATCAATAATCAGAGATTCTGGTCTCATACTTAAATATCCATCTAAGACCTCTGCTAAGGTCATGCATGTTCCACGTGCCTTGAGAACCATGTTAGCGTTTGACTGCGCCAACTTTAAAACACGTAAGTCATAGTCTGGACGACCATCGTAATGCTTAGAGCCCTTATGAGTGGCAGGATCATAATCACTCCATTCTACAGTCAAAGGTCCGAAGATGGCAGTATCTTCCTGAACAGGTGCGTTCTTTACCTTGACTTTCTTTCCATTCTCGTCTACAACTTCAATATCTTTACGAGTAATACCATTATACAGGTCAGATTCTTTCTCTGCTCCAATTGCGTTAGCTACACGCTCACGATACTTCTCCAGTGCAGTCTGGAAAGCTGCTGCCGTAGCCATAGCTCCTACATAACGACTCTTGACTTCAGTAAATGCTGAAATATAAAGTACACTTGCTGTAGATAATAAGATACCAGGCAGAAGGTATAATCTTAAACAGTTCTTAACAGAATATCCATCAATTCTCTTAATTTCAGACTTAAAAGCCTTGTATGTAACTGCTGGAAGCTGTTCCTTCGCCTCAGATGCCTCTAGAAGGCCATATTTGCCCGAAATAGCGGCTTTTGCCTCCTTAGCGTCCTCCACTATAGGTCTTGTCTTATAAGCGGCAATACAGGCCAATACGACGCCTGCAGTGCCAACTGCAAATGCCGCACCAACCTTTAATTCTGGGCTGTGCACTTTTGCGGCAATCTTTGCAGAATATAATGCTGTTTTAATTCCGTTTAACATTGTTTCTCCTTTCAGTTAATCTTTCTAGGTGTTGGTAAATCAAAGCTCCAGGAGCCATCACTATTAGATATAATTCCTGCATCACCAAGATCTGTCCAACCATAGTTTACATATGTATATGGACATGTCTTATCAATCTGTGGCAATCCATAGAGATCATTGCAGCTCACTCTATGGTAGCGATCCATAATATCATACAGCTGATTAATTACTTCAGTTGCTTCTGCTCTGGACCTTACAGTTAAATCCTTGAGGCGTGTTGACTCTCTAACCTGAGTAGTACTGCCTCTAGATGCTGTGCCACCGACATTACCCCATGTACGACTGTAACCGTTATAGTTTTCATATGTCCCTCTACGATGGACTGGAACGGACATATTGTTTCCTTGAACCGGCTGACCGGTGATAGCACCAATAATACCATTGACAACACCATTTGCAATTGACTGCACAATTGAAATGATTGTATCCTGAGCTGCTGGAATGATTACATCGTCCACGATAGGGCTCACAAAATTCTCTGCTTTACGAGCAATTCCTGCGTCTGCCTTACGCTCTGGAATAGTTCTCTTAATTGCTACGGCTGTAGACTCGCCATTACGCACCTTATGGCTAGCCCCGCCTTGAAGTTTCTTCTTTTCTTCACTCATATTAAATATATCTCCTTACGCATTAGCCAGGCCTGCCACTGCCTGACGCATAGTTTCAATAGACTGCTTGTATTCTTCAACCTGAGCATCAATATGCTTAGTAGCTGCTTCTGTAAGAAGAGCTGCAACAGTTAATGCACCAACATATTCGACAGCATACCTAACCTTATGAGACTTATCTCCGTTTGCGGTGTACGCGCCCATAACGATAGCAGACACACCAATACCAACTAATACTTTGAAAATATCAATAATGTGATTCTTAATCCAACCGCATGCCTTAACAATGCCTTCTTTTACTTTGCTAAAAAACTTCTTCATATTAGTTCTCCTTTCAAATATAAATCGGTCCAAAAGAAGGAGACCATGTATTTCTACATAATCTCCTTATGAGCTCATTGCTCTTTATTCAATTTTACGTGACAACATCGCTTTACTCTTCAGTAGAGTCAACCTCAACTCCGTCAACGTCTACAAAAGACTCATCACCATTATCAAGATAGTCTGCATCAATATTCTCAGCACTATCAGACTGACCCTTAAAGTAGCCAGCGACTCCAGCTCCAACAACCATTGCTGCAACTAGACCTCTCTTGGCCCACTTAATGCCTTTCTGATGCTTTGCTTCGAACTTTCTCCAGGACTTATCCATCTTAGCGAATACAGTCTCCTTTTCAACGACCTCTTCATTAAGAGTTGCCTCTGCCTCTGCAATAATAGCATTCTTCTTTGTTTCTGTCATAATAAAACCTCCTTTAAAGATTTTCAATTTACTCCATTATAGTGTGTGTATTTTTTGCGAATCAAAAATATCAATAATTTCGCTCGTAATCGTTAAATACAGTCGGAGGTGTAGAGAACTTTAAGCATACATATGGCTTACCATCATAAACGATGGACTCTGCTCCAGGGCCATCAATAATTGCTTCTATCTTGTATTCACTGAAATTATCCATGGTCCAACCATACAATTCATGAGCATCAGACCCTTCATAACCTGCATTTTCTAGGAATTCACCAAAGCTAGCCTTCCCATAATCATGTAAATCCAGATTTACTTGCTCGACAGCCTTATCAATAGTCCTCTTTGTCGCCTTGAAACGAGCTTTAGACATAGGATCGATAAAGTCAAGCATTGCTTCACCATTCTGGTCGATCATAATAGTCTTAGCTGGTTGAAGCTCTGGTAGGGCTGGATTCTCAGCAATAGACTCCTCATGTGCTTCTCTAATGATAGGAGCTGCCTTCTTTTCTCCGATTTTGTCAATCATCTTTGTTTCTAAATGTGTAACGGTTGACTGAGATGCTGCTAATAAGCTTGTAAGAGCTGCATTCTCTCTAGTAACCTGAGAATAAAATCTCGTAAATGTATAAATTGTTAATCCAGCGACAGTAATACATGGAACAAAGTCTTTCCATACTGCCTTGAATGATTCTACCTTAGTTAAATCTGCGATAGCTGGGTTATCCATTACTTCTTCTTTATCAAAGCTATCAAGTTTCTTTTCTCCAGCCTCCACGAGGTGCTTATGCGCCAATACGGTTCCTGTAACCGCGGTTGCACCTGTGAGCACTACACCTGTTACGCCAAGACCAAATAAGAATTTCTTGCTTGTCAATAGCTTAGCTACACTTGTTGCTACACTCATAATTCTTTCTCCTTTACTTTGTAAAAAATATAAAGACTAGGAGTCCATGTATTTTCTACACAGACTCCATTAGCCTTATTCCTCAGATTCAAACTCATCTTCAGAATTTTCTTCCTGTGGGAATGCGTTATCAAATGCCTTGCTATCACGATGCTTTTTTACGCCTAATGCGGCTCCAAAAGCACCAGCAACAGCTGTGCATACGATTACTACATTCTTAACATTAAAAAACTTCTTCATAATTGTTTTCCTCTCTTTCCATTATAGGATGTGTAATTGTTGCGAATTAAATATCATTCTGTTTAACATCCAAAATCCAGGAATTGGTGCATTGGGTCGAACCGCTCTTCGAGTTGCCGCATTAAAGCATCCTTATCAATGTTCACAACAAAGTCACCAGCAAGGTGTACTTCTACTGTTTCATGCGATGCAAGCGGCAAAGCATCCCGAATTGCATGCATTTGGCCATTTTGAACCAAATATCCATGCACTGTCATACGTTTCCTAGGACATGACTTTGACTTAGGACAAGCAGCGCATCCTTTACTCAGACTCCGGAGAACCATCATTTTCCTCCTGCATAATAAGCTGGTCGTCATCGCCTTCCATTGGAATATCAGCCATATGTTTTGCAACTTTAGCCTGAGTCTTATAACGGAAGTAATCCATAAAGTCTTTAGGCAGCTCTACTCCATCCTGAAATGTTGCAGCTACTTTGTCGAAATTAACCCCCTTGAGATTCTCAAGCGTTGCCTTCTTGAACTCGATGACTGAATACTTTGTCTCGTAACGATCTTTATCAACCTTTTTGAATCCGCCTCTTGGCAAAGCATCGAGAATAAACTTCTCTTTTTCCTCTCTCCAGTTCTTGGTTACCCAAAATATAATCATTTTCTGCCTATTCATAAATCCTTCAATCATCCTGCGGTCCTCCTACTTTAGCATGGTTAATATGTCATGAGCAACTGCTCCAGTTGGAAAATATAAATAAGACACAATATCTCTTATACAGAATATGGTACAGAGGATACTAATCGTACAGCAACCTAATACAAAGGTGACCGTTGCCCACCATACTAAGCCAACAGTCTCTGGCTCAGCTTCCTCATAGCACCACATTGTATTGCGCTGGCGCATGCTAGCTCTACAAATATCTTCAATAGCAGATCGATTGTCTCTTAAGTTTAAGTAAGCTTGTTCGTATTCGTCTTCCGTTTTTAGTCCTTGTCGAAGTTCAAATTGCAGATTTTGCATCTCTGAATTGATCTTATCAATATCCTCATGGTAAGATTTAATCGTTGCATTAATCATATTAAAACGCTTACGAGATTTAATGCATTTTGAAAAAGCAATACAAAATATAATTGTGATAAGTACGCCAATAATGACATTAAACGTATAATGAGTTATTTCGTATCCGGCATACTCCTTGATGAAATGCTCTGATGCGATTCCAAGCTTCTCGCATAAGCTATTAATTATTTGAGGTATATGATCCGTCAATTGGTCTCACCTCCTTTGGCTCTTCTAATCTTTCAACAGAAATATAATCTGTGCTGATACCTTGTTGGTTCAATGCTCTCTTGAGTTCATAAATCCTTTTTCTCGTCTTACAATCACTTTCTACACAATATTTTCTTGCTTCAGTGATGCTAATACGAGTCTGCAGTTGTTCATTACGATACTTGATTACATTGAAAATATCAATAAGCACCAATGCTGTTACTAATACAAGCAACATTATTATTATTATGAACTTAACCATTATTAGCCTCCTTGAGTTCTTCATTTAGTTCTTCATAATACTCATTTATAGCTTCAACTCCTCTATTATAAGCCTCCTTTAGCTCTTCATCGATCTTATCATCTAAATCAGTAACGTCGATCTCATCATCAAAAGATGGCTCTGCTGCCTTTCTATGCTTAATCTTCTTAGCCTTGAAAGCCTGAGCATCGCAGTATATCTTGGCTCCAATAAAGCCACAAATGCCTGCAATAATAGTCCTTCCTAAAATATCAGCCGCTGTTGGCTTAACCTTAACAACAATGCTTGTCTTTTTCATTTTGCTTTCTCCTTTCAATGAGTAATCAAACAGTCTCCTAGAATTCGGTCTTGAAACAATTCGCAAGGACAATGGAAACTGACATTTCCTTTTTCTTCGCGAACATACATATTGTGCTTGTCGCACCACCACGTTTCTTTAGCGGTTATGTAAGTGCCGAACTTACAATACGCGCAAGGATATTTCTTTTCTTTCATTATTCGCCTTCCATATCATTTTCCTCGGTAACTCGTTGGTAATGGCATCCAGGCAATTACTTTTTTATATGCCTTTCTCTCGTTTTCTTCATGCAACCAGCCACCGCCCGCATTACAATGGTCTACCATCATGAATTCCAGACTTGTGGTTCCATCACTCGTGCGATAAAAAGCCAAATAATTGCCATTTTCTTTTGGCTGCCTCTCGCCGCAAGAAATCCATCTTGTCTGCTCCCTTAACTGCTTTAGTTCTTTCAGCCAATTTGCAAGCTGTTTGTGTTCATCGGCACACTCTATGCAATCATTTTTACGTGCTTCGATACACTCGGTATCTCCGCAATATAAAGCATCAAGCTCTCCCATATCTACATTTCTTAACTCTTCCGCTACTTCTTTGCAGTGCTTAATTGCTTCATCCAATGTCATTCTTCTCTACCCCTTTCATCCATCTTTGCTTTCTCCTTTCAAAAATATCAATAAGCATCTAGACCATTGTGTTTGGTCGGGATTTCTAATTCCGGATTGCATAATCCAGAGCCACGCATATCTGCTACTGCGAGCGAAGCTTCATATGTGTACACACCAGGATATTCCTCTTTAAGCTTATTAATACAAATATAATTAGATACTTTATCTAAAACCCCTCTCTTTAACTCGAATTCTAGCAATTCTGGATGTACAGATAGGCTATCCAGCTGATCAATACTATACATTTTACGGTTTGTAATCGTAACGATTGGATACGGGTATTTAGTCTCTTTAATCTGTATCTTTTGATTCTCGAGTTGCTCTAGTTTCTTCTTTAGCTTCTTGCACTTCTGTCTTGCATTCATTGTCTATTCCTCCTTTCCGCAAAGGTCGCCCACATTGTAATTGCTCATGAAGCAACTTTTTAATTAGATAGTTGGCCTCAGCCAAATCAGCCTTTGTATGAGCAAGCTCTTCTGCGTACTTCTTGCAACGCTTTTCAAACATGGCATACGTTTCCATGTAGTCATGCTCCAGCTCGTCATGCTGCTTGGAAAGTGCTTCCTGCAGCTTCATGTCATGTGACCATTCGATATCGAATGCATATGTTTCGACCTTTTTCTCTAGCTTCTGAAGTTCAGCTTTTAAACTCTCATTTTCAGCTTTCAGACGCTCATTTTCATCTTGAATGCTGCAACCCGACCATGAAGCACTTCCGTATATAGTGTTCAAATAATACTTCAAATACTCTTTATCAAATTTATCATGACTATGACCATACATCATCATTTTCCCACCATCTCTTTCATTTTGTTAACTAATTCTGTGTCAGTTACCACATAACATTTGTTGCTCTCAATGCATGGATTGGATATAATTGGTATATCAATGTCACTCTCATAAAAGGCATAGGCTAGGTCAGCCTTTAATTTAGGGTTACAAATGATGCCACAGTCCTCAATTGCCTTGCCAGAAGACAATATCTCATCTAAAGCCATTCTGTTCGATTGCTTAATGAGCTCGTTTTTAATCTCCCCTGCTATCATTATTCGTATCCTCTCTATATGGTAAATACCACCAATCATAAGAAACATGCATCTCATAGTCACCAAGACGAATACTTAAATAGTCTCTCATGCTTGAATCAGATAATATGAAATTATCCTTGAGTGCATATGGGAACATAGCCAGGACTATCTCTCCATTAGTCATTATTTTCTTCGATTTCTCCATTATTTCCTACCTCCTTTAAAAACCAGTATGTACGTCCTGGAATTCCAGTCCCTTCAAGGATAATAGCGTATCCAACTTCTGCGTCACGCTTTCTAAAATCTACAACTTTACGGTCAGATATCTTTTTATACTTAGTAGCCCATTCGTAAGCATCCTTATACTGGTCACACAATACAGCCATCTTACGATACTCTTCAGCAGCATTTACGCAGCATGTTGGCACAATTGAAATATGCTTTGGATCTTCCTTGACTAACTTAGGAAGTCTCTTAAACATATACTCGTATGCTTCTTTGGCAGATTTACACCTTGAGATAACCACTTTCTTAGCTGATGCTTCTAACTTATCGTTATCGTACTCGTAAAAGCCCTTCACAGCGCCAATGTAAAAATATCCAGCGCCAATATCGGCTCCAATAGAGACGATGGTTTCCGGGTCGTCCTCATTAAGGAAGTCCAGTACTTCCTTGAGAGTTGCTCGGTTTCCATGAACCTTATTCACCATCTTGTTAAATTTAGTTTTAGTCATAGTGCTTTCTCCTTTTCAAATATAATTACTCAAATGGACGTTTTATCGGCCATATGTCCATTATCTGTCTATCATGCCATTGATGCCAGTCGAGCCACATAGGCGGTGAAATGCGAGTCCATGACAAATAATCACTATACGGATAATTCATCATAATGAAGTTATCTTCTAACTCATATTTCATACCACCCTTCTATTGGCCCCTCTTCATATGCCAAAATATAATGATTTGGTCTGGTTGAATCCGGGCATAATCTGATGTCATCTTCTCTCATCTTTCCATCATTATACATGAAATTATAATCCCAGACATTGTCATCCTTATTGTAAATCGACACGAATCCAAACTGTTCGCCAAAGAATGTATTTCTGATACCTAAATACTGGTATAGCTTATACAAACCAATAGATCTTTGCATTGGTGCGCCATACATCTCAATGGCATTTGAATTAAACTCAAATATAAAGTCTGAAATAGCCTTTTCTGCCTTCTTCAGTGTTGTCTTAAACTGTCGTCCTGTAAGACTATCGGTCACAATAATATCATTTGGACCACCAGCAGCCTCCTCTGCATTCTCATCATCACCATAATATGACTCCAATGCTTTTTCTTTGGCTATTGCAGCCTGCTTATCTGCTTCTTCCAGTTTATCTGGGTCTGCCAACTGCAACTGCCTTCTATATACAGCATTAGATGCCATTGTAGCAGCACACAGGCTAGTCATCTCTGCAAGACGTTTTGCATCAATCTTCTTATCAATGCATCCTACAGCAATTGTTGTCCCTGCAGCTACAAATGGAGGGATAAGTGCTGGAGCAATATACTTAAACTTCTCTTTTCTAGTCAATTCATCAAAATATAAAGTCTCAGATGTTCCGTCCTCGTATTCACGATTATAGTCCATCTCGACCTTATACTGCTGAATCTTCTGACCAGCCTTGATGCCAAGGAATGCTGTTACTATTGGACCTCCAATCCGAACTGCAGCAAATCCAGCTTGCATCAACAATTCTTTGCTTATTTTCATTGATACCTCCTCTAAAAAAATATAAAAGTTAATTACGGGTCGTCATATGTACGCTATATTCCCTTTCCAATTGTGCCTGACCCTTATTAGAAGTTTTTTAACTTCGCTCCACACTTAGGGCAGAAGTTTATCCTGAATCCCATTGATGCGTATTCTCCACTTGATGTGTCTGCAAACAATACTCCATCTTTTATGCGTGCAATAGTCTCCTGATAAAAGAATCCCGGATTCGGATTTATTTTCATGGCATACGTTCCATGCCCTATGTATTCCGCATTAAATGCTTTCTTTCCTTCACAATAATCACACATATTTTTTAACCTCCTCTAAAATGGATCCGGTAATTCCATCCATACTACAACAGCATCTTCTGAAGCTAAAGCATATGAACTATTTATAGGAATCCATCCATTACTGGTATAGCGAGCAACGTACATGTCTCCAAATACAGTTTGTACTAAATAATATTTTGGAACTGGGCCTACCAACTCATTCGGTTTAGGCAACTTATTCTTACAAGAAATCCATTTCGAAAAAGGAACTACAGATGGAACTTCACCAGTCCTAGTTTCATAAAATATCTTACATCCAATTGATTTTGCAGTATGTAATTCTGCTAAAGAGCCTTTAGACTTCCCATATCCATTTAACATATAGATTGCGTCACACATGCATAACATTGTGAGATCTAGACTCAGATACTCCTTTTGAGTTGTATCTTCAGGCAAATTAGAAGTAACCAATACAGGATTAATAACACTATGCCCTAGTGACTCTAAATACTTTTGAGCATTACTGAAACGCTCCATATAGTCTGTAGCGCCGGTAACCGGTCCACTAATAAATATTTTCATTATTATACCACCTCTCTACTAAAGTTATCTTTTTCTACGAGAATGCCCCTTGATATTGATCCCGCGAATAGCTCCATCAATATCCTTTTCATAGCGCTTAGCGGATATAGCTAATTCTCTACGAAATTTCCACTTACGATACTTATCGCACTCATCATGCTTTGCACCGCACGGAGACCCACATGCTTTACATGGACACGCTGCCATCGTGAAGCCCTCCTGCCATACATGCTAGCATTACATCATGCCAACTAAAACTAGTTCTCAGGCCATTCATGTCCTCCACCGAAACGTAATAGTCATACAAATCAATGACTTTATACATCTTTGAAGAATATCCACCATCGGTAGGCAGCATATTGAGCATCATTCCTGGCTTAACCTTCATTTTAGCCTCCGCTATTTGCTCATTACAGCCATTCCTTTGTTCAGCAGCAGACACATATACATTTCTATCCATAATTACCTCCAACAAAAATACATATTTTTATGCTTTATGTAAACCCCTTTGCCTTGTTTGAACTCTGCTTGAAATATAACATTATCGGGTAAGGCAGAACCCTCTGTGAGAAGCTTTTTAGCAATCTCTTTTGTTTCATCAGTTGGCTCTATATAGTAATGGCCATCCCAGGTACATTGATACTGACCTTTTTGAAATATAACTCCTTTCAACGTATTCGGAAATAATGGTGACTTAACTCTGTTTAATACAACAGAACCAACATAGAGTTTCATATCGTAATCACAATAGTTGGCCTCACCAGCAATAACATGCGATAACAAATATAAGTCCTCGTCAGAGTACGGCTGCACTACAACTTCTTCTACAGGAGTCGTTTCATTATCTCCTACTTCCGTTGCTTCTGTCGAAGACACGCTAACCTTGATCGTTCGCATCTTCGCTAATAGGCTTGTCACCCCTGCTATTGGCATCTGGTCCACTGGTGTCTTCGCTAATGACGAAGTTCCATTGGCGCTCAGACCTAGGCACATAACGGTTGTGCATAGACCTATCGTAAGACATTTTTTCAATATACCCATACAAATACGCTCCAATCACTATAAGCACCAAAATTAAGATGATGCCACCTAATAGTTTCACGTTTATACCTCCTCACTAGCTTCAGTCAGTCTATTCCATGCCTGCTCTAACAGTTTCCTTGATATGTATGTGTCTCCTGGATCATCTGAGATGAATAATACTGAAAGAAAAATATCAGTTAAAGCATCTTTCATGGCTGTATTAGTGACCTCCCAGTCTGTAGCAACCTCCTCAGGAAGTGGCACTTCTACGCCAGACCTGGTGCTACCGCTAAATCCCCAATCCTTTACACCACCATTATTGAGCCACTCAAGCTCGAATTTTATGTACTGTGCTGCTTTTCTAAGGTCCTGATTTGCAGTATTTCCAGGCTTACGACCTGCTCTACAAATATACTTTACAGCAGCGCCAACATTATAGTTCAATCCCCATAAGCGAATTACATCTTTTGGTTCATGCTTTACACCCTGCGTATAGTGCTGTGGGTGCGAAATATCATCGTATGCTTCATTCAATCCCTCAGATGGCGGATTCATAAACTCTGCAAACTCCTCATTAGTCATCATGTTTTCCATAGTATCCATAATAATTCTCCTTTCAAAAATATAAAAACTTAGAGGACATGTAGTCCTCTAAATCTCGGTTAAATAGGAATATACGCTAATTTAATTAGTCGTCTTTTCCACCACCGCTGATAGACGCTATAACAACCAACGCTATACCAAACAATACTGTTCCCGCGCCTTTTGCTATAAGTAAAATACCAACTGTAGCCATTTTATACGCCTCCTTTAATTGTATATAAACCATTTTCCTCATTATAGGAGATGTATTTTATGCGAGCCAAAGCAAGAGGCCTATGTATAAACATAAACCTCTGCCAAAAGATTATTCTTTGCCTTTTTCTTCTTTTTTCTTTTTTGAATTATTAGCTGCCACCATTCCAACGCAAATGAATGGTAATCCAAATATCAGTAATACGATTATTACTGGCCAGGCTACAGCTAATACTCCTACGAATATTAACGCTCCTAGCAGAATAATCAATCCTAAAATTGCATACCAAATTGCCTTTAATAATACCATAATAAAACCTCCTTTAATTTAGAAAAAGTTTTTGTCAATCTTCTATTATAGGAGATGTAAAAAATGCGAAGAAAAGGAGTCCAAGTTACAAATATAACTCGAACCCCAACTCTAGGTTACTTCATTAATCTTTCTCTCTCACAAACCAGGAAATCTTTCGTTCATCCGACTTGTCGAAGATCTCATTCTGCGTCAATAAATGACTGAACCACATCATTGCTGCTACTCCGACTCCCTTGAAGACTGTCATGACTACACTGAATACACGATTCTTCCTGTTCTCTTTCTCCAGTAAATCAACTTCTTTGGCTTTTGCCATTGCATTGATCGTCTCTGGATCAAGATTAGAAAGCTTCTTGTTTAATTCAACTAAATCACGAAGTCTATCAGTAAGATCTTTGTAGTCTTCACTAGATGGATCTTTCGTTTTCATTGACTCCAGAACATCACTAATCTCACTAACAATTTTCTCCTGAATTTCTTCAACTTCCAACATAATTTGCCTCCAATCAAAATATAATTTTAGTTCCCATCATAGGGTATGTTTATGTTGCGAACAATGAATGTAACCTTTTTCTTTTTTGGTAAATCCTGCATTGGTATTGTTAAGAAGAATTTACATGATTGCTGGTCTACCCAATAGTCTTCACCAGATAATTCGATAACTCCAGCAGTATTCTTCTTATCTCTAATATCAATACGAACTCTAGTAACAATTGCACTAACAAATGCGCTAATGCATATAGCTAAAATGTATAAAATATAATGCATGGTAAGGCCTCCTTACATCGTTAAGAATGCGTACACTATTACTGATACGATGGATACCAGCGTTGGGCTTAATACCCCAACAAGTGGCCATGTAATTACTCCTAAAAGGCGTAAAACAATAAATATAATTTGCAGTATAATTACTGTCTGTAACCCAACTCCACTTGACTTCTTCTCTTCATTATTTTCCATCTTTATTCTCCTCAAAATACTCTGGTTTGTGTGAATTTGTATTTACTGGCTGATTTAAGCAATCCCAGCAAGGATCTTCGGCCTCACTTTTACTTGCATACTTGCACTTTTTGCAATATACGTAAAACAATACCTCTTTTAATTCTCCTAGGTTTCCCATAAATATGATTCCTTTCTAAATAGTTGGCGGGCGGCATGGAAGAAATGGTTTGTATTTTGGAGGTATACTATTATGAACTCCGCCCGCCATTGGTGTAGTAACAAATATTGACAAGAGTTATAAAACTCTTAATTCTCTGATTCCTGCTGATAGTTTTCATATCGTTTATTAATATAATCCGTCTCAGCCTGTACCAATTTACTATCGGCTTCTGGCAATTTACCAGAAACGCTGTTTACATAATATTCGCTAAGCCTCTTACCGACATCATCAAGCTTAGTGTAGACGCCAGCATTCAGCTTATCTTCGCATTCTTGAAATGTAATAACTTTTTGATGATAAGCCCATTCTGCTTCGAAATAGTCATCGAGTGCCTGGTCATACTCCTGACATAGAAGTATTAGGTCTGGATCTTCTACATCCTTCAATGCTTCATCTCTAACTGCTTTCAATTCCGGAGCATCTCCAGGCTTGAGCTTATCTTCTTTTGGCTTTGGAGCAAGCTCTTCAATCTTTTCTTTAGGCTTCTTAGATGGTTCTGTTGCTGACTTACTACCGCATCCTCCAAATGGAAGGACTAGGGTGGCTAATAGCATCAATACGGTTACTTGCTTTGCAATTGTCTTCATAACAATTCCTCCTTAAAATTAAAAATATAAAACTACACCAAAAAAAAAAAAAAATAAAGAGGCGGGGTG
>Ga0256405_10001695_pt1 | contig 57777 bp, 42 predicted proteins | sample RumenRJG_02DNA_FD_189096 | JGI IMG/M metagenome (GOLD analysis project Ga0256405, IMG submission 189096) | Bovine rumen microbial communities from Lethbridge, Alberta, Canada - RJG_02 | ecosystem: Host-associated > Mammals > Digestive system > Stomach > Rumen | place: Canada: Alberta... | reverse complement strand
GGCGCTGGCCGGCGTGATCATCTTCTTTGAGGATTACGTGACCGCCGCCGTCGTCGGCACGACAATGCGCCCCATCAGCGACAGCTACCGCGTCTCCAAGGAAAAGCTGTCGTACCTGGTCGACAGCACAGCCGCGCCCGTCGCCGCCATCGCCGGCGTTTCGTCGTGGGTGGCCTACATGGTCGGCCAGATCGGCAAGCAGTTCGCCGAACTGGGCATCACCAGCAGCTACTACAACACCTATCTCCAGTCCGTTCCGTTCGTGTTCTACAATCTGCTCGCCCTGCTCCTGGTCGCCCTTGTCGTCGCCACCGGCCGCGACTTCGGCCCGATGCTGAACGCCGAGCTGCGCGCCCGCACCGAAGGAAAGGTGCTGCGCGACGGCGCGATGCCGCTCACGTCCGGTGCCGGCGACCCCGACCTGGAAGCCGACGAAAACGCTCCCGACCGCGTGTGCAACTTCATTTTGCCGGTGCTGTTCCTGGTCGGCTCCATCGTGACGATGCTGCTGGTCACAGGCGGCTATCCCAAGGTGAGCCTGAGCGAGGCCATGGCCAACTCCGACAGCTCCCGTTCGCTGATCTTCGGCTCCTATGCTTCCGTCGTGCTGACGCTGGCGCTGTTTGCCGTGCAGAAGGGCACGCCCATGCCGCGGCTGCTGCGCGGTTTCCTCAAGGGCGGTCAGGCGGTGTTCATCGGCTCGATGATCCTGATCTACGCCTGGGGCATCAGCGCTTCGATCAAATCGGTCGGCACCGCGGCCTACATCGTCAGCATCACCAAAGATTTCCTCACGCCCGCGTGGATCCCGCTGCTGACCTTCCTCACCGGCATGGTCGTCTCCTTCTGCACGGGAACGAGCTACGGCACCATGGGCATCCTCATGCCGCTCGTCGTCCCGCTGCTGGCCAAGGTCTCGGCCCAGGCGGGCATCGACATGATGACCTACATGCTGCCCACCGTCGGCGCCGTCTTTGCCGGAGCCGTGTTCGGCGACCACTGCAGCCCCATCAGCGACACCACGATCATGTCGTCGATGTTCTGCGGTGCAGATCACGTCGATCACGTCCGCACGCAGATGCCCTACGCGCTGCTCGCCGGCCTGGGCGCGTGCGCGGCCTATTCCTGCATCGCCTTCGGGCAGAGCCTGCCCGTGTCGCTTGCGGCCGGTGCGGCTGTCGTTGTCGTCGTGTTCTTCGCCGTCTCCAAGAAGGTGCCGGATTACAGGCCTGAAGAACAGTAGCTCTCATCAGTACCCAAACTTCAAGGACGTGCCCCTGCCATTTCGGCTGAGGCACGTCCTTAAATTTTTTCTCTTTCTCGTCATTTTCATTCAATTTGTAAAATTGAAATAACATCTCAACTGAAACATTATCGAACATAAGTGCTAAAGCCGTTTACTTTTCGCTCCGTGTCGCGTATACTGCTTTTTTAAGGACCGCGCGGCGGAATCATTTTGCTCCTGTTTCGTTTTTCGGGCGCGGCACATCATATTGCAGAAGGGGATGCATCTCACATGAACAGAAAGTTTTTCGCACTGGCAGCGATGTTCGCTCTCACCGCTTCGGCCGCCTTTGGAGCCGGCGCGTTCAAGATCGGCGGCACGGGGCCGCTCACCGGCGGTGCGGCCATTTACGGCAACGCGGTGAAAAACGGCGCACAGATCGCCGCTGACGAGATCAACGCCGCAGGCGCGATCAAGGTGGAAGTAAAGTACGAGGACGACACGCACGACGCGGAAAAGGCCGTCAACGCCTACAACGCGCTCAAGGACTGGGGGATGCAGATCTCGATGGGCTCGGTCACGTCGAAGCCCTGCGAGGCGACGGCGGCCGAGAGCTTCTCCGACCGCATTTTCGCGCTGACGCCTTCGGCTTCGGCGGCAGCGGTCACGGCCGAGAAGGACTGCGTGTTCCAGATGTGCTTCGTTGACCCCAACCAGGGCAAGGCTTCGGCTCAGTACATCTCGTCGAAGAAGCTGGGCAAGAAAGTCGCCGTGATCTGGAAGAACGACGACGTGTACTCCAAGGGCATCCGCGACACGTTCGTGGAGCAGGCGCCCGCGGTCGGCCTGGAAGTGGTGAGCGACACGACGTTTGCCGACGGCAACGACACGGATTTCTCGGTGCAGCTGGCTGACGCGCAGAAGAACGGCGCCGAGCTGGTGTTCCTGCCGATGTACTATCAGCATGCTTCGCTGATCCTGGCTCAGGCTTCGGGCATGGGCTACGCTCCCAAGTGGTTCGGCGTGGACGGTATGGACGGCATCCTGACGATGGAGGGCTTCAACAAGGCACTGGCTGAGGGCGTGATGCTGCTCACGCCGTTCAACGCCGATTCGTCCGATCCCAAGACGGCGGCGTTCGTGGCCGAGTACAAGAAGCGCTTCGGCGAGGTGCCCAACCAGTTCGCGGCCGACGCCTACGACTGCGTGTACGCCTACGCTCAGGCGCTCGCAGCCGCCAAGGCGACGCCCGACATGGACGCGGAAAAGCTCTGCGAGCTGATGATCGAGCAGTTCACGACGATGACGTTCAACGGGGTAACGGGCATGAACATGACCTGGAACAAGAACGGCCAGGTGAGCAAGGATCCCAAGGGCATGATCATCAAGGACGGCGCGTACGTCGGTCTGGACTGATACGCAGCAGGTCTTTCCGAGGAGGGGCGCGCGATGCGCGCCTCTTTTTTCATCTCCGCAAATTCAATTTTCAGTTCAAAGCCAACACAAAGACACGAAGACACAAAGGCACGAAGAATAAACATCAACGTTCTTTGCAGAACATTTTGTTTCTGAGTTCTCATTCACGCCACTCCGGCCCCAAATGACCTTTTTAATCCGGATTCAACCGTTAATAACAGGTCAGAGCAGGTGCTCCTGCGCCTTCAGCAGCTTATTCCTGATTTTATCTTTGTGTCTTAGGGGCTTTGTGTCTTTGTGTTGTCTTTGAATTTGTCTTTATGTGCATCGAGGTGTTTTCATGACGTTTCTCAACTTTCTCATCAGCGGGATCAGCCTGGGGAGCATTTACGCGATCATCGCCCTAGGCTACACGATGGTGTACGGCATCGCCAAGATGCTCAACTTCGCGCACGGCGACGTGATCATGGTCGGCGGCTATGTGTGCTTTTACGCGGTGTACCGCTTCGGCCTGCCGCCTGCGGCCGGCGTTGCACTGGCGGCGGCCGCCTGCACGATGCTTGGCATCGTCGTCGAAAAGCTGGCTTACAAGCCGCTTCGGGCCGCCCCTTCGCTGGCGGTCCTGATCACAGCGATCGGCGTCAGCTACTTTTTGCAGAACACGGCACTGCTGCTGTGGACGAGCAATCCCAAGGTGTTCCCCTCCGTAGTGGGGCGCGGCGTGATCCGCCTGTTTGACGGACGGCTCTCGGTGTCGCACGTCACGATCGTGACGATCTGCTCGTGCGTAGTCGTGATGTCCGTGCTTTCCTGGTTTGTGGCCAAGACCCGTCTGGGCAGGGCCATGCGCGCCTGCTCGGAGGACAAGGCGGCCGCGCAGCTGATGGGCGTGAACGTGAACGCGACGATCTCGGCAACGTTCGCTATCGGCTCCGGCCTGGCGGCAATCGCCGGCGTGCTGCTGTGCTCGGCGTATCCCACGCTGATGCCGACGACGGGTTCGCTGCCGGGCATCAAAGCGTTCACGGCAGCGGTGTTCGGCGGCATCGGCTCGATCCCCGGCGCCCTGCTGGGCGGGCTGCTGCTGGGCGTGATCGAGATCTTCGCCAAGGCGTACATTTCCACGCAGCTGTCGGACGCGGTTGTGTTCGCGGTGCTGATCGTGGTGCTGCTGGTGCGTCCGGCAGGGCTGCTTGGCGTGCAGAGACAGGAGAAGGTGTAGCATGAAGCGTCTGATCAACCTCAAACGATCTGAATACCGCCTGATGTGGGGCACCTATGCGGCGGTGACGCTTGCGTTCCTCGTCCTCCAGGCGATGATCGCCACGCGCTCGCTCTCCGCCTCGATGCGCGGGATGCTGGTGCCCATCTGCGCCTACATGGTCATGGCTGTGTCGCTGAATCTGGTCGTCGGCGTGCTGGGCGAGCTGTCGCTGGGACACGCGGGCTTCATGTCAGTGGGCGCGTTCTGCGGCGTTGCCTGCGCGATCATTCTGCAAAAGGCGGTGCCCGCCGCGCCGGTGCGTCTGGCGCTGTCGATGGGCGCCGGTGCGGCTGCGGCAGGTCTGGCCGGCTTTCTGATCGGCATCCCGGTGCTGCGGCTGCGCGGCGACTATCTGGCGATCGTCACGCTGGCGTTCGGCGAGATCATCAAGAGCGTGTTCAACAATTTTTACCTGGGCATGGACAAGGCGGGACTGCATTTTTCAATGCTGTCGGACACGACCGGGCTGCTCAAGGGCGGACGGATGATCATCAACGGACCAATGGGCATTGGCGGCATCCGCAAGATCGCCACGTTCGGCGCGGGCTTCGCGCTGGTGATGATCGCCCTCGCGGTCGTGTTCAACCTGGTGCACAGCCGCTACGGGCGCGCGTTCATGGCGATCCGCGACGACCGCATCGCGGCCGAGAGCGTGGGCATCGACGCGACAAAGTACAAGATGATCGCCTTCGTCGTCTCGGCAGCTCTGGCCGGCGCGGCGGGCTGCCTGTTCGCCCTCAACTACTCGACGATCGTCGCCAACAAGTTCGACTTCAACACATCGATCCTGGTGCTGGTGTTCGTGGTGCTCGGCGGTCAGGGCAACATCCCCGGTTCGCTGATCGCAGCCGCGGCGCTGACGGTGCTGCCGGAGAAGCTGCGCAGCTTCGCCGACTACCGGATGCTGCTCTACGCAGTGCTGCTGATCGCCATCATGCTGGGCAAGAACAGCGCCGGAGCGCGGAACTTCTTCGCGCGCTTCCGCGGCGGAAAGGAGGAATAGGCGCATGAGCACACGACTCGTTCCCGTGCCCTCGCGGGCGCTGATCCCCGAGCGCGACATGGGCCGCGCGCCCATCCTCGAATGCGTCAATCTGGGTCTTACGATCGGCGGGCTGAAGATCGTCGAGAACTTCGACCTCACGATCGGCCGCACCGAGATCGCCGGTCTGATCGGCCCCAACGGCGCGGGCAAGACGACGGTGTTCAACCTGCTCACCAAAGTCTATCAGCCTACAGCCGGCTCGATCCTGCTGGACGGACAGGACACGGCGGGCATGTCGCCCGTGCAGGTCAACCGTCTCGGCATCGCGCGCACGTTCCAGAACATCCGCCTCTTCAAAAATCTGAGCGTGGCCGACAACGTCAAAGTCGCGATGACCAGCGACATCCCCTACGGCATGGTCAGCTCCGTGCTGCGCCTGCCGAGTTACCGCAGATGGGAAGTGGACGCGCACCGCCGCGCCCTCAAGCTGCTGTCGATCTTCGACATGCAGGACGCCGCTTCGCTCCCCGCCGGTTCGCTGCCCTACGGCGCGCAGCGGCGGCTGGAGATCGTGCGCGCTCTGGCGTCCTATCCGTCGCTGCTGCTGCTCGACGAGCCGGCTGCCGGCATGAACCCCTCGGAGACGATGGAGCTGGTCGACAGCATCCGCCGCGTTCACGAGCTGTTCCCCATCGCCATCATGCTCATCGAGCACGACATGAATCTGGTCATGAATCTGTGCGAGGGCATCTGCGTGCTCAACTTCGGCCGCATCATCGCCAAGGGCACGCCCGATGACATCCAGAACAATCCGGCCGTCATCGAAGCGTATCTGGGCCGTCAGAAGGAGGAAGAACAATGAGCGGGGCGCTGCTGAAAGTCGAGGACATCCATGTGTATTACGGCAGCATCCATGCCATCAAGGGCGTCAGCTTCGAGGTGAACGAGGGCGAGATCGTCACGCTGATCGGCGCCAACGGTGCGGGCAAATCCACATGTCTGAACGCCGTCAGCGGCCTTTTGCGGCCCCGCGAGGGAAACATATCGTTCCTTGGCCGCAGTCTGACGAAAACGCCGCCGCACCGCGTCGTCGAAATGGGACTGGCCCAGGTGCCCGAAGGCCGCCGCATCTTCCTGCACATGACCGTGCGCGAAAATCTGGAGATGGGCGCGTACACGCAGCACGCCCGCGGCGCCGCCGCCATGGAGGACGACATCGCGATGGTGTATGACCTGTTTCCCCGTCTCGGCGAACGCGCCCGCCAGATCGCGGGCACCCTGTCGGGCGGCGAGCAGCAGATGCTGGCCATCGGCCGGGCGCTGATGAGCCGTCCCAAGCTGCTGATGCTCGACGAGCCGTCGATGGGGCTTGCTCCCATCCTCGTGGACGAGATCTTCCAGATCATTGCCGACCTGCATGCCCGCGGCGCGACGATCCTGCTTGTAGAGCAGAACGCGAGAATGGCGCTGTCGGTCGCCGACCGCGGCTACGTCATGGAGACGGGACGCATCTCCGCCTGGGGCACAGGAAAGGAGCTCTTGGCCTCGCCCGCCGTGCGCAAGGCGTATCTGGGCGGATAGCGCCGGCTGAATCAGCGGAGCTTGTGCTATGAACAACAAAGATCTGATAAAATATTTTTACGAAGTGATCGTCTCAGAACATCGGCTTGACGAACTGCCGAAATACATATCGGAGCATTGTGCAGCAAAGAATGGCGAAAAATCAGTTTTCCTGGGGCTGGAGGGAATGAAGCAGCACATTTCAGCATTGAAAAAAACATACCCAGACTTAACGCTGAAAGTCATTCGCCAATTCGCGGAAGACGATTATGTCATCTCAGAGCTCATCATGAGAGGCACGCATCAAGGCCAATTTCTCGGGATCACGCCGACAGGACATGTTTTGAAAATCGCAGGCATCAACATCGATAAAGTCAGCGAAGGTAAAATCGTTGAGCACGCCGGCGTCGCAAATACCTTTGAAACATTTTACGAGCATCATTTGATCAAGCCTGTTTAAAAATCTGACGTAACCACCAACTGAAAGGAATGACCGCACATGAAACTTGCCCAGGCGCTCCAGGAGCGCGCCGACCTGAACGCGCGCATACGCCAGCTGAACGGAAGGCTGACGAACAACGCGCTCGTGCAGGAGGGCGAAAAGCCCGCCGAAGATCCCGCGCGTCTGCTCGCCGAGCTGAACGACTGCGTCGCTCGGCTGGAAGAACTGATGACCCGCATCAACCTGACCAACGCGAAGACGAAAATCGGCGCTGACACGCTCACCTCTCTGATCGCCCGCAAGGACGCGCTGCACCTGCGCCTCAGCGCCTACCGTTCGCTGATCGACGCGGCCAGCCGCACGGCAGCGCGCGCCGCACGCACGGAGATCAAGATCCTCAGCGCCGTCAGCGTCCCCTCTCTCCAGAAGGAAGTTGACGCCATGTCGAAGCAGCTGCGGACGATCGAGAACACCATCCAGGAGAACAACTGGCTGACAGAACTCCTGTGATCCCATCAGGACGGCTTGGTAGCGCCGGCTGGGCGAATGCGATCTCTGCGGCTGAGAGTGAATGAGTCCGCACTATGCCGGCGTTCCGCGCGAGAGCAGACGCCGCACATCCAGGGGCGGGTGTGAAAACTCTTCTGAGCTCATCGTTATGCCCGAAACGATCATACGCGCACGCCTCATCATTCACCGCGCAAACCCGTGCATTGACAGCCGAACGCGAGGGCGGGACCGGGGACGCCGTCCTGATTTTTTGATTCGAAAGGAAGACCGACGATGAAAGCCATTTTATGCGCGGCGCTACTGCTCGGCCTCGCCGCGTGTCATGCCGCAGCGCAGACGCGCGTGGTCGACAGGCGCGCTGCGCTGAACAGCGGCTTTGAAATGCCCGTGCTGGGCCTCGGCACCTGGACGCTGAACGACGACGAGGCAGAGCAGGCCGTCTTCTGCGCCATCCAGCACGGCTGCCGCCTGATCGACACAGCGCGCTACTACGGCAACGAAAAGGGCGTGGGGCGCGGCGTGCGCAGGGCGATCGCCGCCGGCCTGGTAAAGCGCGGCGACGTGTTTGTCACCAACAAGATCATGCCCTCCAGCTACGGCGATCCCGATGCCGCCATCCAGGCCTCGCTCGACGCGCTGGGGCTGGACTACATCGATCTGATGCTCATCCACCAGCCCGGCTCAAACGACCGGGCCGTGTACGCAGCCCTCGAGTGCGGCGCCAAAAGCGGCAGACTGCGCAGCATCGGCATCTCCAACTATTACACCAGGCGTCAGCTCGACGAGGTGCTGTCGTATGCGCACATCGTCCCGGCCGTGATCCAGAACGAAAACCACATTTTTTATCAGAACACCGAGCTGCAAAACTACGCGGCCAAGTTCGGCATCGTCATCGAATCGTGGTACCCGTTCGGCGGCCGCGGACACACGGACGAATCGTTCACTCACCCTGTCATCCGCGCCATCGCCGCTCGTCACGCAGCGACGCCCGCGCAGGTGATCCTGCGCTGGCACGTTCAGGCCGGCTACGTCGCCGTGCCCGGATCGGGAAATCCCGCGCACATCGCCGAAAATCTCTCGCTCGACGGCTTCGAGCTGAGCGCTGACGAGATGAAGCAGATCGCGGCGCTGAACGCGCACCGACGCTACGAAAACTGGTAAGATCAAGCCCCGCGCTGGACAACGCGGGGCTTTTGCTGTATCTTTAGCGTCATGTTTTTGATAAAAGGAGTGACACGCGTGAACAGCCGCACGGATTTTTTCAAAGTCGTCGAGTTCGGCGACGGCATCGCCCGCATCGAGGCAACAGGCAGCGTCTTCTGCTACCTGATCGAGGGCCGCAAGCGGGCGCTGCTGATCGACGCGATGACGGGGCTGGGCAATCTGCGCGACTACGTGCGCACGCTCACGCGGCTGCCGGTCACGCTGGTCTGCACGCACGGACACTTCGACCACATCGGCGGCGCCCTCGACTTTGGCGAAGCATGGATCCCCCAGCTTGACGCGAACATGATCGCCGCGCACGAGACGCTCGACCGCAAGTACTGGTTCGAGCGCAAGCTCTGCGAGCTGCGGGCCCGGCCGGTCAACTTCACCCGCGACGACTTCACGCCGCCGCGCCCCATGGTGTGGCGCGCGCTTCGCGACGGCAGCCGCTTCGATCTGGGGCGGCGCATCGTCACTGCCGTGGCGGTGCCGGGTCACTCGCGCGGCTCGATGGGCTTTCTCGACTCGAAGACGGGGATCTTTTTCTCGGGCGACGCGGGCAGCCGCAGCACGTTCCTGTTCCTGAGCTGCTCGACGACGACGGAGGAATATCTCGCCGCGCTGCTGCGGCTGAAGCGGATGCGCAACCATCAGATCAGCGAGTGGTACAACTTCCACAACTACACGGAGATGCCCGCGTCGATCATCGACGACCTCATCCAGGGCTGCCGCGACGCGCTCGACGGCAAGGCATCGGGCCCCGTGTTCCGCGGCGATCCGCGCTTCCGCTTCGTCTACCCCATCGACCGCAAGTGGAAGCGCACCGACGGGCGCGTGGGCAACATCATCGTCGATCTGACGAGGCTGCGCGCGCCAAAGTAAGGAGGGCTCTCATGCAGCATTACTTTCAGGGGCTTATGATCGCCCTGGCGTCGATCGCGCCCATCGGCGTGCAGAACCTGTTCGTCATCAACTCGGCGATGAGCCTGCCGCGTGCGCAGGCGCTGATCGTCGCCTCGTGCGTCTTCGTCTTCGACATGTCGCTGACGCTGGGAGCGTTTTTCGGCATGGGTTCGCTGATCTCCGCGTTTCCGCTGCTGCGGAGCGCCGTGCTGCTGATCGGCAGCCTGATCGTGCTGCGCATCGGCATCGGCCTGCTGCTGGCCAAAGGCGGCGAACTGACGCAGGAAAAGCGCGATTATTCGCTGAAAAAAATCGTGACGACGGCGTTCGTCGTCACGTGGTTCAACCCCCAGGCACTGATCGACACGACGCTGTTCTTCGGAGCGTTCCGCGCATCTCTGCCGCCTCAGGCCGTGCGTCCGTTCATCGCCGGCTGCCTGACGGCTTCGCCGCTGTGGTTCGTCTCGATCACGCTGCTCGTCTCCGCGCTGAAAGCCCGCCTCGGCGCTGGATTTTTACGCGCGCTCAACATTATCTGCGGCGCAGTCATCACCTTCTACGGCGGCAAGCTGCTGTGGGAATTCGCGAAGGCATTTCTGTAAATTCAACCCCACCGCAAAGCCCCGAAGTCACAAAGAAACACAAAGGATGAAAATACCCGTGAAGCGGCGAGAAATTTTTCTGCCGCTTCACGGGTATTTTTGTCGATCATATTTGACGTTCTACGTGAAACAATTCATTCGTTCATGCCAAAAATCGCCTGGCAAATTCCACAGTCAGTGCGGCACTGACGGAGAGACAGCGTTCATCGGCTTCGAACTTGTCGCTGTGCTGGGGGGCGCCGCAGCCGGTCTGATCGTTGGCGCAGCCGACAAAGGCCATCACCACGGGGGCAATCGCGCGGAAGCGCGCGTACGTCTCCGAGGCCATCCACGGTTGTCCGGCGATCAGATCGATGCCGGCGCTTTTCGCGGCCGACCGGGCCAGTTCGACCAGCTTGGGATCGTTTACGACCGGCAGCGTCAGGTTGCGCCAGCTCATTTTTGCCGTGCAGCCGCACGACGAGGCAATGCCGGCGGCTGTCTGATCGAGCAGCTCGTGAAGCGTGCGTCCTACTTCTTCGTCGAAGAAGCGCGTGCTGCCTTCCATGAAGCAGTCGTCGGGAATCCTGTTCCATGTGGAACCTCCGTGGATCTGGCACGGCGTGATCACTGCCGCGTCCCGTGAATTGATGCGGCGCGAGATGATCGAGCTGGAAGCGACGAGGATCTGCGCGGCGCAGTTGAGCGGATCGAGCCCCAGGTGCGGCGTCGCTCCGTGGGCGCTTTTGCCCGTCACATCGATGCGGAACGTCTCGCAGCCGGCCGTGCACGAGCCGTCAAGGATCACGGCGGTGCCGACGGGGTAATCGGCCTGCACATGGATGCCAAAGACGGCGTCGGCTCCGCCCTGTTCGGCCAGCAGGGCGCGCACGTCGTCGCCCATGCCCATTTCTTCGCCTGACTCAAAGCAGAAGATCACGCGTCCGTTCAGATGCGCCTTGTCAGCGGTCAGACGCGCGGCAGCTTCCAGCATTCCCGCGGTGTGGAAATCGTGCCCGCACATGTGTGCCGCGCCTGCGTTTTCCGAGACGAGCAGCTTTTTGCCCTTCAGGTTGCAGGCGTTTTCCTCGATCGGCAGCGCGTCCATGTCGGCACGCAGGGCCAGCGTCCTGCCCGGGCGTCCGGTGTCGAGCACGCCGATCAGGCTGCGCCCTGTTCCCGGCGCGCGGAACACCTTCAGACCATGACCTGCCAGCCACGCGGCGACGAGGCCGGCAGTGCGGTCTTCTTTGCCGCTCAGTTCGGGATGACGGTGCAGATCGCGGCGAAGTTCAACGGCTTCGGGAGAAGCTGGAGCGAGTTTTTCAAAATCCATGACGAACACCTTCCTGAAAATGATCTTTTTCGACATTATACCGCCGCCGCGTCAAAATGATAGCCTTTTCGCTTGTGCAGTTCTATAATGAAACCATCTTTTGCGAAAGGCGGGCGTCCCATGAAAATCACGTACTCGGTTCCGGCAGTTCTTTTCATGTTCTGCACCGCAGCTCTGAGCGCGCCCTCGGCTGAGAAGATCCAGGCACAGTACCGCAGCGCCGCGCCGACATCCTGGGGCGAACGCGTTGCCGGCGTGATCACCCGCGCCCCTGTCGGCGAGAAGGTCGTCTTTTTCACGTTCGACGCCTGCGGCGGCGCAGGAGGTTCCGGCGCCGACTCGCGCCTCATCGCTCTGCTGCGCCGGGAAAAAGTTCCCGCCACGCTGTTCATCAACAGCCGCTGGATCGATGCCAATCCCGCGCTGTTTGCCGGCCTCGCCAAAGATCCGCTCTTTTCCATCCAGAATCACGGCACGTCGCATCGTCCCCTGAGCGTCACGGGCCGCCGCGTGTACAGGATTCGCGGCACCGATTCGCCGCGCGGCGTTTATGACGAGATCATGGGCTGCGACGCGAAGATCTTCTCGCTTACGGGCAAACATCCGCGCTTTTTCCGCAGCGGAACAGCTTTTTATGATGACGTAGCGGTGAAGATCGCCTCAGCTCTGGGCTACAAAATCGCCGGCTTCGACGTGCTCGGCGACGGCGGCGCCACTTTTTCCGCGGCGAGGATCGCAGCGGCTGCCGGGCGCATCCGCCCCGGCTCGATCGTCATCTATCACATGAACCAGCCGAAGAAGGCCACGTTTGCCGGCCTCGCGCGCGTCATCCCGCAGATGAAAAAGCAAGGCTGGCGCTTTGCTAGAATGGAAGAATATTTTTAACCACGTTTCGCAAAACAGGACCGCCGCTGTTCACGGGCTCAGCTCGTAAACAGCGGCGGTCTTGGTATTGATCTGTATTAATCTTCAGCTTCTGCGGGGACGAGCTCAGGATGCAGCTCGCCTTCGCTCTTGGCGACCATGACGGCCACGGCGGCGTCGCCGACGATGTTGGGGATGACGCGGGCCATGTTGAGGATGCGGTCGATGCCGGCCAGCAGGGCGATGGTCTCAAGCGGCAGGTTGACGGCGTTGAGCACGATCGTCAGCATGACGAGGCCGCTTCCGGGGATGCCGGCGGTGCCGACGGAGGCGAGCACAGCGGTGACCATGACCATAACCAGCTGGGTGACGCTGAGGTTGATGCCGAACACCTGCGAAGCAAAGACGACGGCGACGGCCTCATAGATGGCGGTGCCGTTCATGTTCATGACGGCGCCGAAGGGGACGACGAAGTCGGCGATCTTGTCGCTGACGCCCAATCTCTTGGTGCACTTGAGGTTGAGCGGGATGGTGGCGACCGACGAGCAGGTGGCGAAGACGAAGAGCATAGCTTCCTTCATGGTGCTGAAGAACTTCATCGGGCTGATGCGTCCGTACAGTCCCACCATCAGGCCGCCCTGCACGAAGATGGTGAACAGGATGCAGGTGATGTAGCAGGCGGCGATGGTCTTGACGTAGGGCATGAGCACGTCGAGGCCGTACTTGCCGACGATGTTGGCCATCAGGCCGAAGACGCCGTAGGGCGTGAACTCAAGCACGATGTTGGTGATAGTCTTCCAGGCTTCGGTCCAGGCGCGGAAGAAGTTGAGCACGGGCGCGCCCTTGTCGCCCAGCTTGATCAGCGCAAAGCCGAGCAGCAGCGCGAAGAAGATGATCTGGAGCAGGTTCTGCGTGCTGAGCGCGTTGAAGGGGTTGGTGGGGATGATGTTCATCAGCGTCTTGACAACGCTGGGGATCTCCTTGGCGTTGTAGGCCGCGGTGCTCTTCATCACGAAGCCGGCGCCGATCTTCATCGTCAGCGAGAAGAAGAGGCCGATGGCCACGGCCACGGCGGTGCCCGCCAGGAACAGGAACAGCGTCTTGCCGCCGATCTTGCCGAGGGTCTTGAAGTCCTTCACGTCGGCCGCAGCACAGATCAGCAGGCCAAGGACGAGGGGCGCGACGACCATCGTCAGCAGACGGGTAAGGATGGTGCCCAAAAAGGCAAACATCGCGGCATCGCCCTTCATGACGAATCCGGCAATGATGCCGAGGACGAAGCCGACCATGATGCGCGTGAACAGCGAAAGCGACTGCCATTTCTTCAACAGAAACATAACTGCATCCTCCTTGATATGTATAAATCGTAGATTTTTAATTCAAAACCTCAACACGAAGACCCTGCAAATCAGTCGTTTCGCTCCGCCGCGAAGCGGCGCTCAGATTTTCCTTCGTGTCTTTGTGTCTTCGTGTCGGCTTTGAATTTGCTTTTAGAGAACTTGCCTTTGAATTTGCGCGATCACTACACGAAGCGGCACACGTGATCGACGGCGATGTCGGAGAAGCCGTAGGCTTCGGCCTTGGTGAGGCGGCCGTTGGCGGTCTCGTGGATCACCTTGAGCAGCTCGGCGCCCATCTCCTGATACGTCTTTTCGCCGCGGACGATGGGCGACAGGTCGACGTCCATGTTGTCCTCCATGCATCGGTACGTGCGCTCGTTGGCCGTGACCTTGAGCACGGGGACGATAGCGTTGCCCGTCGGCGTGCCGCGTCCGGTGGTGAAGACGATCACCTGGCAGCCGCCGGCGGCCATGCTCGTCACTGACGAGATGTCGTAGCCTGCGGTGTCCATCACCAGCGCGCCGTGCTTTGTCGGACGCGCCGCCTGCTCAAGGACTTCGACGACCGGGCGCGTGCCGCCCTTGCGGATGCAGCCCAGGCTCTTTTCGTCAAGCGTGGAAAGCCCGCCCGCCTTGTTGCCCGGCGTGGGCTGACCGGCGCGGCAGTCCTGGCCGGCGGCCTTGAGGTGCTCCTCGTAGGCGCGGCACACCTCGATGATCTCGTTGTGGACCTTGGGCGTTGCGGCGCGGTTGGCAACGACGTGCTCGCCGCCGATCCACTCGATCGACTCGCTCATCATCGTCGTCGCGCCCAGATCGACGAGCAGATCGCTCAGCTCGCCCACAGCGGGATTGGAGGCAATGCCGGAGGTAGCGTCGCTTCCGCCGCACTCGATGCCCATGAACAGCTCAGAGATGTCGAACAGCTCCTTCTGCTGCAGTCCGGCCTCGGCAGCCATCTCGCGCGCGGCGCGGACGGCCTTCTCGATCGTCTTCAGCGTGCCGCCCTCTTCCTGGATGCCGAAACTGACGACGGGCTTGCTCGTCATCTTCTTGATCTTGTCGCGCAGCTTGTCGTGACCGACGGTCTCGCAGCCAAGGCCGATGATGACCACTCCCCAGACGTTGGGATTGCAGGCAAAGCCCGTGAGGATCTTCTGGCTCATGTCAGTGTTGGCGGCCACGTCGGAGCAGCCCGTGTTGAAGACGATGTTCACGGCGCCGCGCACCTGAGACGCGACGATGCGGCTGCTCTCGCTGCCGCAGGCACAGGTGGGCAAGATCAGCACATGGTTGCGGATGCCCGGACGGCCTTCGGCGCGGCGGTAGCCCCAAAACTTGAGCCCCTCGCCCGTTTTGACCACTTCGGGAAGCGGAGCCTCATCTCCCGTCTCGGGGACCAGCTCGCTGTCATAGTCGCGCGGCACGCTGTGGATGTTCTCATGATTGACCAGATGACCGGCGGCGATCGCGCAGTTCGTCTTGCCGATCAGCTCGCCGTACTTGATAACGCTGTCGCCCTCGCCGAGATCGCGCAGCGCGATCTTGTGACAGTACGGGATCGTCTCTTCGGCACGGATGCTCCTGATCTGGTCCCCCTCGCGCCAGACCACGCTCTCCCCGGCCGGAACTTCCTTTACGCAGGTTACGACGTTGTCGCTCATGTCCATCATCAACGCATTGATTTCCATGGCTGCCCCTCCTTTGATAATTGCAGTGTCTGTGGCTTTACAGTAGCACCGCAAAGGTATAAAATCAATTTAATCGATTTTATGAGGGCATAAAATAATAATATAGGGAGGCGGGCACATGGAACAGGGCATGGAATACATCTGGCGCGTGTATCAGGAAGGCAGCTTTTCCAAGGCGGCGGAGAAACTGTTCATGACGCAGCCGGCGCTGTCCATCGCCGTTCGGCGCGTGGAGTCGGCGCTGGGTGCCGAACTGTTCGACCGCAGCCGCCATCCTCTGGAGCTGACTGAGGCGGGACGCGCCTACGTGTCCGCCATCCGCCGCATCCGCGGCACTGAGGAGGACCTGGCGCGCCAGATCGACGATCTGCGCGGCCTGCGCGCCGGCCATCTGCGCATCGGCGGCACACACTACCTTAACAGCTACCTTTTGGCCGACGTGCTGGCGGGGTTCACGGCGCTCTATCCGCATGTGCAGGCCGATCTGACCGAAGCCGGCTCGCCTGGCCTGATCGAGCTGCTGCGCCGCCGCGAGCTTGATCTGACGTTCAGCTGCGATCCCAAAGCGCTTTCGGAGTTCGAGCACCTGCCCCTCTTCTGCGACCATGTGCTGCTTGCCGTGCCCGTCGACGTACCGCTGCCGGCCGAGCTGAACGCCGCGCGGCTGACCGCATCCGACATCCTCGCCGGCCGGCACCTGGGCCAGGACTGCCCGCGCGCGCCGCTCGAACTGTTCGGCGAATGCAGCTTCATCCTCCTCGGCGAGGGCAACAACCTGCGCGAGCGCAGCCTGAGGATGCTCGACGAAGCGGGCATAAGGCCAAAGATCAAGATGACCCTTTCGCAGCTCGTCACCGCCTACGCCATGGCCGACAACGGACTGGGCGCGGCGTTCGTCTGCGACCGGCTCGTGCGCGCCGCCTCGTCGCGCCTTTCGTTTTTCCGGCTCGGATCGCCGCTGGCCACGCGCGAGTTCCACATCCTCATCTCCGAGCGCAACTACACGCCGTTCGCCGTGCGCGCCTTCGCCGACTACGCCCCCGCCCGCATCCGCGAATCCGACCTTGCCCACGGCCGCGACTGGGGCAAACTGCGCTGAACGTCCCGCGCAAACCATACAAAAAAGAGCCAGCCTCATCCCAAAAACCAGGATGAGGCTGGCTCTTTTATTGCAGCGATTCGGATTATGCCAGCCAGGATGTGCCCGACAATAACGACGGCCCCTTTTACTCAAAGACGATTGAGGCATCCACTCCGGCTCGATCGTCATTTATCACCTGAACCAAACAGCGCGGGACTGATGCACTTCGTGCCGCAACGGATTGGCACACGTTTGGGGACATGACGAAAAATACAACTGCTGCCAAGGCTTATTATCTGTTTAATGAATTGTTCAACGTAAAAACAACTGGGCCAAGGTCGATTGAAGCGGATTATTGACAATATACTTGAAGAGGGCCCGGCTTGCGGGGGTAAAATAATGTGTGCAGTCGTCGATATTCAAGCGCGATTCCTTATAAGCTGACTTGATCCCTCTGCCCAGGCCGCGAAGCATGCTCATAGCGTATTTTGCCGTTTCGTCACGTAATGACAGTTTAGCAGCCAGGAGCGCGTACTCCAGATAACAGCGCAGCTTACTGTATAACGTCTTTTCGCTTATGGGAGAAGTGATGATCGAATTGTTGCGGATCCGGTATACATAGACTTTTTTCCTGCGGTGCGACACTCGCTGCGCCAGCCCCAGGCAGGCAAAATCAAATATAATATCTTCGTTGAGCATCCCTTCAGGAAACAACAGGTTGTTCTCCTCTAAGAAATCGCGCCGAAGCAGCTGCAGCCATGAGACTTCCCTGTGATCGCCATTCTGCTTCATGTTGCAGTACAATTTCTGTCCGTCCGTAATTTCACCGTATTCCCGCGATCTGCTGAGCGCATAGCGAGCCTTGAGCTTGCCGAATCGCTGCTCTAATCCGGCATCTTCGTAGATGATGTCGCCGTCAAAATGCAGAATGTCCAAGTCAAATGCACTGGCTTGCTCGTACAGATACCGAAGGCTGTTTTTTTGAAGATAATCATCGCTGTCCACAAACAGCACATACTCGCCGCGCGCGCGTTTTATACCAAAGTTTCTGGCTGCGCCCAGTCCACGATTAACGGTGTGAAACGCATGAACCTGAGGACAACGATTGGCATATTCATCCAGAATCTTACCTGAACTGTCCGTGGAGCCGTCATCTATGCAGAGTATCTCATAATGATCAAGGTCCTGCGCGATGACAGAATCAAGACATTCGGCAAGATAGCATTCAACATTATAGACAGGGATGATAACTGAGATTTTTGTTTCTGATGACATTGTTACATGGACCTCCTTTTGAACAAGAGCGTTAAAATACCACTCGTCTTTTATTGCAATAATCATGTAATCGGTAAAAGAGGTACGTTGTATTTCATGGTGATGACTACTTGCATGATGTTAAATTTTACCACATCATAGTACGCCCAAACGTACAAAAAGAAAATAGCCGTCAGTTGGAAAATTTTTCCAACTGACGGCTATCTATATGACGAAAGTACTTATCTTACGCCAGCTTGATCGCCTGCGCCGCAGCGGTGAGCACACAGCCGAGCGCCACCCACCACAGGAACACGCGCCAGCTGTACTTCATCCAGCGCTCGAACGGCATGTTGACGATGCCGAGCACCGCCATCAGGGCCGAGCTGGTGGGGATGACCCAGTTGCAGAAGCCGTCGCCGAAGTTGAAGGCGAGGATGGCGGTCTGGCGGGTCATGCCGACGATGTCGGCCAGCGGCAGCATGATGGGCATGACAGCCGCGGCCTGGCCGGAACCGGACGGAATGACCGTGTTGACGAGCAGGTTGGCGATGAACATGGCCGGAGCCTGGAGCACGCCGGGCACCAGTTTCAGCACTTCACCCAGGCCGTAGACGATCGTGTCAAGCACCTTGCCCTGCGCCAAAATGCTGGAGATGGCGCGCGCCGAGGCCACGAGGAAGAACACCATGACCATGCTCTTAGCGCCGTCGACGAACGTCTTGGCGATCTTGGCGGGGCTCATGCGGGCAAATGCGCCGCACACGATGGCTAGGCCGATGAACACAGCCGACAGGTGCTGATACTTCCACTTCATGTAGATGCTGCCGTACACCATGAGGATCAGCGAGGCGACGACGGCCAGCGTGACGAGCCACTTGCTCAGATCCATCGGGCCGTAAGCCTTGATCGCCTCAGGATCGCCAAGGTTGCCTTCGCGGTCCATGTCGTACATGGGCGAAGCGGTCGGGTCCTTGGTGATCTTCACGGTGTAGCGCCAGATCAGGAAGCCGGTGAGGATCATGTACAGGCCGAAGCAGATCGCGCGGTACCAGAGTCCGGAGAACGGAGGCAGGCCGGCCAGCTCCTGAGCGATGAGTGTGGTGCTGGGCTGGAGCATGCCGGTAGCAAAGCCGACTGCCGTGCCGCCGGTCATGATGGCGACAGCGGTGATCGAGTCAAGGCCGAGCGCAAGGCAGATCATCACCAGAACGGGAGCAAAGGCAACGAAGTCGATCAGGCCGTGCGTGAGCATGATCAGGCAGAACAGCACGAACATCGCCAGCACGAACACCGTCTTCTTGTTCTTATACTTCAGCGCCAGCGTGCCGATCGAGCTGTGCATGGCGCCCGAGGCGATGACGACATGGAAGGCCGCGCCCGAGCAGAGCAGCATGAAGAGCAGATCGACAGCGCTCTTCGCGCCCTGAGCGATGTGCATGGGGATCAGGATCGGGTTGACCGGCGCCTTCTCGACCAGATGGAACGACGCGGCGTCGACGACTTTGCGTCCCGTCGCGGCATCCTTGACGCGGTTGAACTCGCCGGCGGGGATGATCCACGTCAGCGCGCAGGCGATGACGATGATCGTAAAGATCACGACCAGCGTGTTCATCGACTTCTTCGGCTTGGCAGCCACTTTGACTTCTTCACTCATTGAAACAACCCCCTTGAAAATGTTAGTGCAGCCAGAAACTTCCCAATGGTGCCTGTATCTACGCTCCGGCCTCAGCCAGGAGGCGAGCCCGGTTCGTTTCGTACTCCTCTTTGATGCTGTCAAGCAGACCTGGGACTGTGATCAGATCGGCCGCCGTGCCAGCGAGGATCTTCGCGCCGCAGACGATCGCATCGTGCGCCTTCTCCGTCTTGCCGGCGTCGAGATACGCCTGCGAGTGCGAGGGCGAACCTTCCGGAACAAAGGCGACGCGGATGCACGAGCCCGGCATCAGCTGCATCACGTTGCCCAGGTCGGTGCTGCCCGTCTTCAGCCGCGGCGGACGGATCACCGGCGCGCTCACAGCCCGGGCGTTGTCCATGATCACGTCGTTCAGCTTCAGCGCCGGAATCTTGTTGTCAACGTCTTTCGAGCGGATGATCTCGACTTCCGTCTCCGTCATCATCGCCGCGCCGTTGAGCACCTTGATGAAGCGCTCGATGACGCTCTCAAGATAGGCGCGATTGTACGACCTCACGTAAAACTGCGACTTGGTGTAGGCGGGAACGGTGTTCGCGCCCGTGCCGCCGCCGTCCATGATGTTGTAGTGGATGCGGGTGTCTTCCTTGACGTGCTCGCGCAGGCACTCCACGCCGTGGAACGCCAGCGACATCGCGTCCAGCGAACTGCGCCCAAGCTCGGGCTTGATCGCCGAGTGCGCCGCCTTGCCGTGATAGATCACGTCGAACTTGCTCATCGCCATCGACTTCACGTCGGTCGTCGTCTCGCCGCTGCCGTGCATCATCAGCGCCACGTCGATATCTTTAAAGCAGTCGCCGTGCTTGATCATGATGATCTTGCCGCCTTCGGTCTCTTCCGCCGGCGTGCCGTACACGACCACCGAAAACGGCCCAGGCAGCGAACTGTCCTTCAGCGCTGCGGCCGCCGCAAGGATGCAGGGGCCCTGCATCTGGTGCCCGCAGGCATGTCCCAGCACCGGCAGCGCGTCATATTCGCACAGCAGGCCGATCCTCGGCCCGCCTTCGCCGCGATGGTACGTGGCGCGGAACGCCGTTTCGATGCCGCCCACGCCGCGCTCAACGGCGAATCCCTGCTTTTCGAGCCAGTCGGTGAGCAGCTTCGAGGCATGCTTCTCCGTCAGGCCGATCTCGGGATGATCGTAGATGTCGTCTGAGATCGCGCACAGTTCCGCTTTGAGCGCTTCAATGCGGTCGTAAAGTTCCTGCTTCATCAGAAAGCCTCCCTTTGAATTGTACCACACGAAAAATTCTATTTTTCGCACTTCACATTCTAATTTTTATCTGCTATGATTTTAGCGAACGGAAAAAATCTGTCAAGCATCAAAATTTCCGTCCGTGATATTTATTTCTGATAATCTCGCGCTGGTGTCAGTTTCAGCGCTTTTGCAGGATACCCGTAAAGAAGGTGAAGAGATGGAACTGAAACCCCGCATCAAGGAAGCGGAACGCACGAACGCCTCGGTGATGTACAGCCTGCAGGCGCTCGATTACCTGGAAACGGAGGGCGCAGCCTCGCTGAACGATCTGAGCGCGGCGCTGTCGATCAACAAATCGCGCGTGCTGCGTCTGTGCGGCACGCTGGAGCAGATGGGCTACCTGCGCCGCAGAGCGGAAGACGCCAAGTGGGTCCTCGGCTCGCGGCTGCTCTCGCTCGGCAAGGCGTTTGAGCGGCAGAATCCGCTGCTGCAGGTGCTGCGGCCTGAAATGCTGGAACTGTCGCAGCAGCTTGACGAAAACGTCGTCTTTCAGGTCATCCGCGGCGAGCGGAGGCTGTGCCTGTGCGCCGTCAACCGCGTGCAGCGCCAGCGCTATTTCACGCCCGAAGGCAGCGAAGCGCGCCTGCACTACGGCGCGGCCGCGAAGGTGCTCCTTGCCTGGGGACCGCCGGAGCTGCGCGCACGCATCTACGAGCAGGCGCCGTATCCGCGCTACACGGAGCACACGCGGACAACGGCGGAAGAGCTGATGGCCGACATCGAAAAGGCGGCCGCCGAGGGCTGGGCGGCATCGAGCGAAGAGCGCACCTACGGCAGCGCCGCGCTGGCCGTGCCTGTCTTCGGCGCCGAAGGCGCCCTGCTGGGAGCGCTCTCCATCCCAACCACCGCACAGCACCTGACGCCTGAGTTCATGCAGAGAGCGCTGCCGCTGCTGAAAAAAAGCGCCGAGTTCATCCGTTCCACCCAGGCCGGCGCGCAGAAGTTCGTCCCCGTCGTGCCGCGCCGGGATTAGCTGAATTTTTATCGCGTCTGTTCCTCATGGAACGGCGCGCCATGATCCCGCACAAAAGCGCAAAAAAATTTTCGCCGCCTTTCACTTCCGAATCTTTCGGGTGGTAAAAGGCGGCGTTTCTTATTCAGATTTTTTATAAAGCGTCAAAGTCCAGAATTGAACGAGTTTCGCACACACAGGCTCGTCTCCGGAACGTTAAAAAGAATCCGACGCGCTGTTTTTTCTTTGAAAAACGCCGTCGGAAATTGTAGAATAGATGTGCGGTTTAGTTTCAGGCACCAAAATCCATTGAACGGAGTGATTGGTTTATGAAGAAACTGTTTGCTGCAATCGCACTGTGCGCTGTGGTCTGCTGCGCGGGAGCGGCCTTCGCCGCCTATCCCGAGAAGCCCGTCCACGTGATCGTCCCCTCGACGGCGGGCGGCGGCACTGACGTGATGGCCCGTCTGCTGGCCAAGTTCGGCGAGAAGTACCTGGGCGCGCCCATGGTCGTCGACAACATGCCCGGCGCCGGCGGCATGATCGGCTTCACCGCCATCGCGCAGGCCAAGAAGGACGGCTATACGTTCGGCTGCCTTTACACGCCTCACCTGACGGCTCACGTTTCCGCCAAGCGCGCCAAGTACACGCTGGATGACTTCGACTACATCGGCAACCTCGTCACCGACCCCGGCATCATCGTCGTTCCCGGCAACAGCCCCATCAAGGATCTCGCCGGCCTCGCCGACTTCGCCAAGAAGAACGAGAACTGCACCGCTTCCACGTCCGGCCCCGGCGGCGACGACGATTTCGCCCGTCTTGCCTGCCAGTCTGACCTCGGCATCAAGCTGCGCGCCGTGCCCTCCAAGGGTTCGTCGGCTGCGAAGGCCAACGTCATGGGCGGCCATGTCACCGTCGGCTTCATGAACGTTTCCCAGGTCGAAGCCCAGGTCAAGAGCGGCGAGATGCGCGCACTGGCCGTCATGGCTGACAAGCGCAGCGACAAGCTGCCCGACGTGCCCTGCACGGCCGAGCTCGGCTATCCGACGATGGTCTCCGACTCTTCGCGCGGCTTTGCTGCTCCCAAGGGCATGCCCGCCGAAGCGATCGCCAAGCTCCGCGAGATGTTCACCAAGACGATCGCCGACCCCGAGTTCCAGGAGGCTGCCAAGGAGTCTCTGATCATCAACGAGATGGATGCCGAGAAGTATAAGGATTACCTTGTCCGTCTCCAGAAGGCGACCGACCTGGCGTTTGAAGTCGCGCCCTGGTAAGGAAATATTCATTTGCCGAATAAAGGCTGATCCTTTATGAACAACAAAACTGTCAGTATTCTTTCCGGCGCCGCGGGGATCCTCCTCGCCGGCGCTATTTACACTCAGGTGGAGAAATTCCCCGAGTACGCGATCCACGCCTCGCAGTACGTCAAGTTCCTGCTGCTGGTGCTGGCGATCCTGTCTGGCGTGCTGCTGGTCATGTCGTTCTTCGGCCGCGAGGCGGGAAAGCCCACATGGGTGAAGGCTCCCGGCCACTTCTTCGCCACGGCCGTGCTGACGATCCTCATGGTCATGTCGCTGAAGTACGTCGGTTTCTACGTGGCGTCTGCCGTGTACATGCTCGTGCTGGCGCTGCTGCTCGGCCTGCGCCGGCCGCTGCTGCTCATCGTCTGCACCGTGCTGCTGCTGGCGATCGTCTACGGCGTCTTCGTCCGGTTCCTGAGCGTCCCCGTGCCGCTGGGCGTATTCGAAGAGTTCACGTTCTCCGACATCGCCGGCTCGCTGGCCAAGGCCAAAGCGGCCTGGGCGCTTCTGTAAAGGGGGAGTGCGGCTATGATGCAAATGATCACTGATGCGGCAATGTCGCTTCTGGCGCCTGCGCCGCTCCTCGCCATCTTCCTGGGCACGCTGGGCGGCATCATCATCGGCGCGATCCCCGGCCTGACGGCGACAATGGCTGTAGCGCTGCTGATCCCCGTCACCTTCGGCATGAACCCCGTCGTCGGCCTGGCGCTGATGGGCGGCGTCTATTCCGGCGGCATGTTCGGCGGAGCCATCTCATCGATCCTGCTTTCGACCCCCGGCACGCCTGCTGCTGCGGCGACGGCGTTCGACGGCTATCCGATGACTCGCAAGGGCAAGGGCGGCGTGGCCATCACCGTGGCTACGGTGGCCAGCTTCTGGGGCGGCATCATCTCGACGATCGCCCTGCTGCTGGTGGCTCCCATCCTCGCCAAGTTCTCGCTCCGCTTCGGCCCGCCCGAGAACTTTCTGCTCGCCATCATGGGCCTGGCCAGCATCGTCACGCTGACCAGCGGCAACCTGATCAAGGGGCTCATCTCGGGCGTCATCGGCCTGCTGCTGGCTTCCGTCGGCATGGACCCGATCGACGCGTATCCGCGCTTCGCGGGCGACTTCCCCGAGCTGTATGAAGGCATCAAGGACATCCCCGCGCTGATCGGCCTGTTCTCGATCAGCCAGCTGCTCGACCTGACCGGCGAGGCCAGCATCATCCAGGAGCTGGCAGCCGATGTTTCCACGCTGAAGGACAACAAGCTGCCCAAGGGGCTGGCTCCCACGATCGCACGCGGCTCGCTGATCGGCACCATCGTCGGCATGCTGCCCGGCGCGGGCGCCACGATCTCGGCCTTCATCTCGTACAACACGGCCAAGTCGCTCGACAAGGAACCGGAGACGTTCGGCAAGGGCAATCCCAAGGGCGTGGCGGCGTCCGAATCGGCCAACAACGGCTGCGTCGGCGGCTCGCTCATTCCCATGCTGACGCTGGGCATCCCCGGCAACTCGGTGGCGGCCTGTCTGATGGGCGGTCTGACGATCAACAACCTGATCCCCGGACCGGAGCTGTTCTCCAAGTACGGCACGATCACCTACGGCTTCATCCTCTCGCTGTTCATCGCCAATATCGTCTTCCTGTTCCTGGGCATCTATCTGGCTCCGTTTTTTGCCAAGGTCTCGACGGCGCCCAATTCGCTGCTCATCCCCGGCATTGCCGTCCTCTCCGTCGTCGGCAGCTTCGCGATGCGCAACATGATGTTCGACGTCTGGACGATGCTGGCGTTCGGCTTCGGAGGCTACTTCCTGCACCGCTGCGGCTTCGACCTCGGCGCGGTCGTGCTGGGGCTGATCCTCGGGCACATCACCGAAGAGGGCTTCGGCGGCGCGCTGGCGATCTCCAACGGCTCGCCGGCGATCTTCTTCACGCGTCCGCTGTGCATCGGCCTGTGGGTGTGCATCTTCCTGCTGCTTCTGCCCGCGATCCGTTCCCGGAAAAAAGCCAAACACACGGTGGATTAATCAGCGTTTCCTTAATCATCCGCCTGCATTCAAAAACCTCTCCCGAAGACAAGCATCGGGAGAGGTTTTTCGTTAGAAATTCACATAAAAATCGAAGTGTGCTATAATTTACGAAATGTTGTTTTTTCAGTCGGAAAATTTTTCTGAACGCTCCGCGCGATAGTATCTCGGCGCGGATTTTAAGGAGTGCACAATCATGAAAGTTGTCATTGTCGGCGCAGGGAATGTTGGGATGACCCTGGCCCGCACGCTGTCCGAGGACGCTCACGACGTGGTCGTGGTCGACCGCAACGAAGACCTCGCCACGAGGATCGCCGAAGAGCTCGACGTGAGCGTCGTGCGCGGCAACGGATCGCGCCCCGATGTCCTGGCGCAGGCCGGCGTCGTTAAAGACGGCGGCGTCGATGTGCTGATCGCCTGCACGGACCGCGACGAGACCAATCTGATGGCCTGCTGGCTGGCCAAGCGCGCCGGCGTGCCGCGCGTGCTGTCGCGCGTGCGCGACCTGGAGTTCACCGACACGCCCGACTGGGCTCAGGACCTCGGCATCGACGTGATGGCCTCGCCGGAGCGCTCTCTGTCGCGCGAGATCGCCTCGCTGCTGCGTTTCAATGCAGCCGTGCATACGTCGGAGCTCTTCAACGGGCGGGCCGGCAGCTTCGCGTTCCACGTGGAAAAAGACTCGCCGATCTGCGGCCTCAGCCTGCGCGAGCTGGGGCTGAAGTATCCGCAGCTGGGTGCGATCGTCGTCTACGTCGAGCGCGGCGAAGACGGCTTCGTCCCCTCGGGCGAATGGACCGCGCAGGAAGGCGACGTGTGCTTCGTCGTCACGCTGCACGAGCGCGTCACGGCCATCCAGAAGCTGTTCGACGTAGAGCGGCAGAAACGTCTGTCGCGCGTCATCATCGTCGGCGGCGGCAAGCTGGGCACCAACCTCGCCAAGCGTCTGTGCAGCAACGTGCCCAAGGTGGAGACGACGCTGGTCGAAAAGAACCTCGAAAAATGCGAGCGCCTGGCCCGCGAGTTCCCCGACGTGAAGGTGATCAACGGCGACGGCATGGACAGCGACCTGATGAAGCAGCTGGGCGTGGACAAGGCCAACGGCGTCGTCGCAGCAACGTCCAACGACGAGCTGAACGTGATCATCGCCGCGCTGGCGAACATCAACGAAAACGTCAAGACGGTCGCCGTCGTGCGCAAAGACGTGTACAAGGAGCTTGAAGACCGTCTGCCCGTCGACGTGCTCGTCAACCCCAACCGCACGCTGGCGAACACGTTCCTGCGCTACATCCGCTATCCCAGCTCGGCAGGGATGCTGTCGCTGATCGACCGCATCGGCGCCGAGATGCTGGAGTTCCTGCTCCGCCCCGGCAATCCGGCCGTAGGCAAGCGCATCATGGATCTCAATCTGCCGAGAGGCATCCTCATCGCCGTCATCAAGCGCGGCGGCAAGTACCTCGTGCCCGGCGGCGCAGAAACGCTTCAGGAGGGCGACGTGATCTCCGTGTTCGCGATGTCGGAGAAGATGCCCGAAGCGATGCACTTTTTCAAGGTCGACTGAGCCATGAACAGGCGCATCGTCTTCCTCCTGCTGGCGCTGATCGGTGCGATCGTCGCCGGCACCATGTTCGCCGCATCTCTGATCGCAGCGGTGTGTCACTGGCCCGACGTCCAGCAACTGTTGAAATGGTCGCTCGGGGCGCTCGGCGTCTGCGGCGCCATCGCCATGGCAGCATTCAAAAAACGCCGCAAGAACGATCCTCCTGAGCACATCACGGGCCGCGAAGCGTTCGTCATCGTCTCGCTCTCGTGGGTCATCGCCTCCGTCATCGGCGCTCTGCCCTACACAGACTGCGGCCTGACGTTCACCGACGCGTTTTTCGAGGCCATGTCGGGCTTCTCGACCACGGGCGCATCGATCCTCACGAATGTCGAAAGTCTGTCGCGCGGCGTGCTGCTGTGGCGGTCGCTGACGCACTGGCTGGGCGGCATGGGCATCATCGTGCTCTGCCTGGCGATCATCCCGTTCATCGGCGGCAGCGGCATCGAGCTGTTCAAGGCCGAGTCGCCCACGCCCATCCCCGAGAAGCTGACGCCCCGCCTCAGCCAGACGGCGCTGTATCTGTGGCTGGTCTACATCCTGCTGACGGTCCTTGAAACGATCGCCCTCAAGCTCTGCGGCATGTCGTTCTACGATGCAGTCAATCACGCCTTCGCCACGATGGCGACGGGCGGATTTTCCACGCGCAATGCCAGCATCGCCGCGTTTGGCAGTCCGGCCGTCGAGTGGGTGATCACCGTCTTCATGTTCCTGGCCGGCGTCAACTTCACGCTGCACTTTCTGTTTCTGCGCGGTTCGTTCGGCGCGTACTTTGCCGACGACGAGTTCCGCTGGTATGCGGGCATCACGCTGATCGTCACGGCGCTGATCGCCGTCTGCGCTGCCGGCGCGGGCATGGCGCAGCCTCTGTCGCAGACGATCCGCCATGCCGCCTTCCAGACGGTGACGATCCTGACGACGACCGGATTCGGCGTCACCGACACGCTGCAGTGGCCGTATTTCGTCCATCTGATCCTGCTGCTGCTCATGTTCATCGGCGGCTGCGCCGGCTCGACCGGCGGCGGCATGAAGGTGCTGCGCGTGATGGTGCTGACCCGCAGCGTCAAAAACGACATGCTCCGCACGCTCCAGCCCAAGCGGGTGCTGTGCGTGCGCATCGGCGGCAAGCCGCAGGAGAACGATCTGGTGCGCTCGATCCTGGCGTTTTTCGTCATGTTCATGATCCTGCTCGGTGTGATGTCGCTGGCGCTCACCTGGCTGGGCATCGACGTGCTCTCGTCGCTCAGCGGCGTGCTAGCCTGCCTCAGCAACATCGGCCCCGGCCTCGGGCAGTTCGGCCCGGTGAGCAATTACGCTGCCGTCCCGACGTGCGGGAAATGGATCCTCTCGTTTGCCATGCTCGTCGGCCGCCTGGAGATCACCACGGTGATGATGCTGTTCATGCCTTCGACCTGGCGGCGCTGAGTCTTTTTGTCCGCCTGCGAAATCCGTGCTATAATGCTCACGGTCATCGGAGGCACGCTGTTCGATTTTAGGAAACGCTGATAAAATACGTCATCTCCTGCGAAACGCTGCCCGAGGGGCTCTTCCAACGTACGGAAGTACGCCTTCAGAGCCCCTTTCGGACAGGTTTCTTCGGATCTGACGCATTTTCTCAGGTTTCCTGTGCGCTGGTTAATTTCAGTATAATGGGATTAAATCAGCGTTTCCTTTAGAAACAGTACGCCGGATAAGATGGCGGGCTGAGACGCCCGCGCTTATCCGGCGTTTTTCATATTTGTTCCGCGACGGAAAAGCTCATCGCGCTGTCGTGCTAAGGACAGGCGCGTCAAAAAAACAGCATCACACTGGAGGAACTACGATCATGAGGATGAAGCAGGATTTTACGCGCGGGCCGATCTTCGGGCCGCTGATGCGTTTTGTGCTGCCGGTGCTGGCGGCGGGATTTTTGCAGATGCTCTACGGCGCGGTGGATCTGATGATCGTCGGCTGGTACTGTTCGCCCGCCGACATCGCCGCCGTTTCGACGGGCAGCGGCGTCATGTTCAGCCTGACGATCGTCGTCGCGGGGCTGGCACTGGGCACGACGGTGCTGCTGGGGCAGAAATTCGGCGAAGGACGAACTGAAGAGCTGGGGCCGATCACTGGCAGCTCAGTCTGTCTGTTCGGCGCGATCGGCGCGGCAATCGCCGTGCTGATGCAGCCGCTGGCCCGATTTGCCGCATCAGCGCTGATGACGCCGCCGGAGGCGTTCGCGCAGGCAGTGACGTACATCAGGCTGTGCAGCGCCGGAGCGCCGTTCATCGTCGCCTACAATCTGCTGGGCAGCGTCTTTCGCGGTCTGGGCAATTCCAGTCTGCCGATGCTGGCCGTCGCCATCGCCTGTGCGGCCAACATCGCCGGCGACTGGCTGCTGATCGGTGTCTGCGGCATGGGCGTCGCCGGCGCGGCAGTCGCGACGGTCGCGGCGCAGGCGGTCAGCGTCGCGCTGTCGCTGCTGATGATCCGCCGTGCGGGCGTGCCGTTTTCGCTCACGCGCGCCGATCTGCGCTTTCAGTGGCCGATCGTCAGGCGCATCCTCTCGATCGGCGGCCCGATCGCCTTTCAGGACGCCGTCGTCAATCTTTCGTTCCTGGTCATCGCCGCGATCGTCAATTCGCTGGGCGTGGTCACGGCGGCAGGCATCGGCATCGCCGAGCGCATCTGCGGCTTCGTGATGCTGGCGCCTTCTTCATACGGTCAGGCGATGTCCACGTTCGCTGCTCAGAACATCGGCGCCGGACAGCCCCGGCGGGCGCAAAAGGGGCTGCTGTACGCTATCCTCTCCTCGCTGGCGGCCGGCTGCGTGATGGGCTGGCTGTCGTTCTTCCACGGAGATCTGCTCACGCAGCTGTTCGTGCAGGAGCAGCCGGATGTGACAAGGATCGGCTGGGAATATCTGCGCGCGTACTCGATCGACTGTCTGCTGACGTCGTTTCTGTTCTGCTTCATCGGCTATTTCAGCGGACTGGGGAAAACACGCTTCGTCATGGTCCAGGGAATCGTCGGCGCGTTCTGCGTGCGCATCCCCGTGTCATGGCTGATGAGCCGTCTCGTTCCTGTGTCGGTGTTCAAGATCGGTCTGGCGACGCCGCTGTCGTCGGCCGTGCAGATCGCGCTGTGTCTTGCCGTGTTCGCGCATTTGATACTCTTTCGCGATTAAAAAGCGAATCGCGAGGCCGCGCCTCTAAAGGACGAGCTTCGCGTCGCAAAAACGGGCGCGGCAGTCGGCGCCTTACAGGCGCCACGCCGTCTCATGCAGCTTTCGACGCGCCTGACGGCACTATAAAACGGCTAAAAGTACGTTAGCCGTTTTAACGAAAACTAGTATGGCGCACCAGGAAAAGAGAGCATAAAAACAGCCGAACGGTCCGCAATGGATCGTTCGGCTGTTTTTTTTCGTGGAGCACAAGCTACTCGGCGCGTTTTTCCTTTTCCAGACGGCGCCAGAGCACGAACAGGCCGATGCCCAGCGTGAGCAGCGTCAGGCCGCCGAGCATCCGGTACGTTCCGATCGACATCTCGCCAGGATCGTGGCTCAAATCGGCCGGCGTGATGCGCAGCATGGCCCAGGCGAAGAAGACGCTCCACACGGACGTGAACCAGCGCGCGATTTTTCCGTACCTGCGGCCGAAGAAAAACACGAGGTTGCTGACGAGAGGGAAGACGAAGCCGATCAGGCCGACAAAGAGCGTGACAAACAGCGACGCTGAAGCGGAAACGGCCTTTTTCGCCGTGCTCGCAGCTGCCTGAGCCAGATCAGAATTGTAGCCGCATGTTGAACAGACTGTCTTGAACATGCGTGCGCCGCATTTGGGGCATATCCGTCCCTCGTCGTCGAATCTGACGCCGCAGCGCGGACAGACGGCACCGTCGTACTCCTTGCCACAGTTAGCGCAGATGTGATCGCTGGCGCGGCCGCCGCAATAGGGACACTCGAAAAGCGATGCGTCAAACTCGGAGCCGCAGTAGCTGCACTTCTTCATGGTTTTCATGCCTGTCTTCTCCCTTCGCAGCCGACTATTCGACTTCCTTCTTCCACGGCGCGTCGGTGAAGACGGTGCCGAAGCGTACATTCGCGCCGCACTCGGGCGTGCTCAGCAGCCCCTGCTCGTTCCGCTCGGCCAGTCCCGAAGCGATCGCCGCGGCCTGATCGGGGAACTCGGTGACGGGCGTTTCGCCGTCCATGAACGCTTTCGGCATCACTTCAGCGGAGTAGCCGTAGCGGCGCAGGCAGGCGCGAGCGTGCTCGGCCAGGAGCGCGGCTTTTTCCTCCGCGTCGAAGTAAGCGCGGGCAAAGTCCCAGATCGTATCGCCCGCAGGCTCCAGCTTTACCGCATACGAGACGACCTGCGGCAGCGCCGGATAAGGCAGCTTCTCATTGCCGCGCAGCGAACCGAAACCGACGATCGCGGCCCCCGCATTCAGCAGATTATGACGCAGTTCCTCGCGCAAAACACCCATGTTCTGTATCCTCCAGCTAAGGCGGACATGCCGCCGTTTTCTGCCTTAATTATAGCCTATTTTCACAGCCGCGTCGTGCTCATTTTTTCCCGTTTTCCCCGTCAAAAAATAAATTATGCAAGCCGCCTTCCCGCATGAGCTGCTGCCTCTGTACAGCGCGCCGCGAATACGCCGTGAGCCCGGTCCTGGCGCCGATGAAAACTGGTATAGCCACGTCAGCTCCGGCAAATATTTTACTTGACAAAACAGCGCGTAAAGTTTATTTTATAGGCGGTGTTTCTTTCATATTCCCGCGATCCGCTTTCGCGGCGCGGAAAAATTTAAAGGAGGATGCTTCATGATTACAGACGGATTCTTCTACTTTGCGACGCTCGTGTTCATGGCCGCGCTGCTCGTCGGCGCGCAGAAGGTGACGAAGGCGAAGTTCTTCGAATACGTTCCGCCCGTCGTCCTGCTGTACCTTGCCGCCATGCTCGGCTGCACGTTCAAGCTTTGGGACCCTGCCGCCACGAAGGGCGCGTACAGCGCGCTGCGCAACCCGATCCTCTACGCGATGATCTTCGTCATGCTGCTTCGCTGCGACATCCGGCAGATCCTCAAGCTGGGTCCGAAGATGCTGCTGGGTTTCTTCACCGCCTCGATCACGATCGCCATCGGCTTCGTCGCCACGTACGCGCTGATGCACAACCTGCTGGGCGAAGGCGCCTGGCGCGGACTGGGCGCTCTGTGCGGCAGCTGGATGGGCGGCTCGGGCAACCTGGTCGCCGTGGCCGATGCCCTTCAGGCGACTGAGGCGCAGCTGGCCGGCGCGTCGATCGTGGACAACATCGATTACTCCATCTGGGTCATGTTCCTGCTCTGGGCCATCGGCCTGGCGCCCGCGTTCAACAAGTGGATGAAGGCCGACACCAAGATTCTCGACGAAGTGTCGTCGCGTCTCGATGCCGAGTTCGCCGAAGCCAAGAAAAAGACCATCGATTTCCCCTCGCTGATCTTCCTTCTGGGCCTGTCGCTGATCCTCTCCGCGCTCTGCACCGAGTGGGGCACCACGCTGCGCAAGGCTTCGCCCAAGGCGCTGCAGGTCTTTGACGTCGCCACCTTCCGCATCGTCCTGATCTCCGTCCTCGGCCTGATCCTGGCCATGACGCCCATCGGTAAGATCGCCGGCTCCACCGAGCTGTCGAACATCATGCTCTACATGGTCATCGGCCTGATCGCCTCCCGCGCCTCGTTCATGGAGCTGCTTGAGGGCGGCATGGCCTGGTGGATCGTCGCCGGATTCCTCATCCTCGGCATCCACGGCGTGCTCATGCTCATCTTCGCCAAGCTCTTCAAGCTGGATATGTTCACCTGCGGCGTCGCCTCGCTGGCCAACATCGGCGGCACGGCTTCCGCGCCCATCCTGGCCGCTTCCTACAGCGGCTCGCTGGTCTCCGTCGGCGTGCTCATGGCCCTGATGGGCTACGTAATCGGCACCTTCGGCGGCATCGGCGTCGGCTACCTGATGTCCATCTTCGGCTAAACGCCGGTTTTTAAGGAGACACTGATTAAATGAGCCCAATGAACCGTCGAGGGATTTCGTCGTCTGGCAAGGAGAAGCGAAGAGGCATAGCGGGGCTATGGTGATGAGCTTCGACGCAGCAAGACGGCGAAAGACCCGGCGGGACGCGGGCGAATTAATCAGCGTATCCTAAGCACAAAAAAGGAGGGGCTCCGGCTCCTCCTTTTCCATATTCACGAATCGAGACGAAAGGAAATCATCATGTACCCCACAGCATTGATCGACCTTCACTGCGATACCCTCACCGACTGGAAGTACACGTCCACGGGCAACCCTGACACGCTCGACGATCCGAAGCGCGTGCTCTCGCTCTCAGCGATCCCGGATGAAGTGCGCTGGGCCCAGTTTTACGCCGTCTTCATCCCCGACGAAGTCCGCGGCAACGACGCTATTGAATATTTCGAGAGCAACCGGCAGAACTTTCTGCGTCAGATGACGCTGTTCGCCGACCGGGTCGCCCCCTGCCGCACGCCGGACGACATGGAAGCCGCCTGGAAAGAGCGCAAAACAGCCGCCTTCCTGACCGTCGAGAACGGTTCTGCGCTCGCCGGAAAGATCGAGCGCGTCCACACGCTGGCCGAGCAGGGCGTGAGATGCATGACGCTCGTCTGGAACGGCGAAAACGAGATCGGCTCGGGACACACCACCGAGCACGGCCTGTCAGCCTTCGGCAAAGAAGTCATCCCGGAGATGGAAAAAGAGGGCATCCTCGTCGACGTGTCGCACCTCAACGATCCCGGCTTTGACGACCTGTTTGCCGTCGCGAAAAAGCCCTTCGTCGCCACCCACTCCAACGCGCGCAGCGTCTGCTCGCACAAGCGCAACCTGACCGACGACATGATCCGCGAGATGGTCAAGCGCCACTGCCTGATCGGCCTGAACTACTTCGTCAAGTTCCTCGCCGACGACGGCAACGTGACGGGCCCCGAGCAGCTGATGAAGCACATCGAGCGCTTCTTCGAGCTGGGCGCCGAAAAGAACCTGGCGCTGGGTTCCGATTATGACGGCGCCAAGCTGCCGGACTTTTTGAACACGCCGGCCAAAGCCGCCGCGCTCTACGGCACTTTCCGCGACTTCGGCCTGAGCGAAGAACAGGCCGAGGGCATCATGTTCCGCAACGCGCAGCGCTTCTTTAAAGACAATCTGTAACGCTCACAAAAAACGCGGGCCGCCCGTGCCGGAAAACCCTTTCCGGTGCAGGCGGCCCGATTTTTGTTCCACGAAGAACGCTTATTTCTTCTCCATCGTCTGGTTCTTGATCTGCTTGGTGGGGATCTCGCGGATCAGGTCTTTCGACTTGCCGGCGCGCAGCAGGTAACTGTCGGTAGCGTGTCCGAGCATGGCGACGAGGCGGCGGCTGACGTCCATCGCGGCGTCAAGGTCGATGCCGGTTTTCACGCCCATCTCGTCGAGCATGTGGATGACGTCTTCGCTGGCGACGTTGCCGGCCGCGCCGGGCACGAAGGGACAGCCGCCCACGCCGGCGAACGACGTGTCAAAACGCGTGAAGCCGGCCTGCATGCCCGCGAGGATGTTGGCAACGCCGAGGCCGCGGGTGTTGTGGAAGTGCAGCCACCAGGTGACCTGGGGATACTCCTTCGCCATCTGCTCGCACATGCCGTACACCTGTGAGGGGAAGGCCACGCCCGAAGCGTCGGAAAGCGAGATCTCGGTCACGCCGACGGCCAGATAGGCGTCGACGATCTCTTTCACGTCGCTGAGGGGGATCTCCTTGTCCCAGGGGGAGCCGAACGCCATCGAGATGGAGCCGCTGATGCCGATGCCGGCAGCCTTAGCCGCATCGCAGCAGGCGCCGAAGCCGGCAACGCTCTCAGCGGGCGTGCGGTTGAGGTTGGCAAGGTTGTGCGCCTTGCTGGCCGATACGTTCAGCTTGACTTTTTTGCAGCCGCAGGCTACGGCGCGCTCAACGCCCTTGAGGTTGGCGATCAGGGCGCGGTACTCGACGCCGGGCACGGGCGTAAGGGCTTTGAACACGTCGTCGGTGTTGGCCATCTGAGGCACGGCCTTGGGGCTGACGAACGAGCCCACTTCGATGACGGGGAAGCCGGCTTTGGCAGAGGCGTTGATCAGCTCGACTTTCTCCTCGACGGTGAAGATCTTTTTCTCATTCTGAAGGCCGTCGCGGGGGCCGACCTCGCACAGCGTCACTTCTTTGACAAAATCCATCATGATGAATTCCTCCCGAATAGAATAAAAGCGCGGATCATTTCTCAAGAATCGAAAAACATCCGCGCTCATTATAGCAAACTCAATCAAAACTCTAAAACATAAAAATATCTTTCAGTATGTTGGAATCTAAGCGTCGGTGTTCAGATGAAATTTGAACAGGTCGGGACGTGAATAATGTCCTGTGGGGTCAAAATCCATACGCCAGAGCGTGACCATGTCCATATCAAGGTCAGCGTATACGATATCGACATCGCCGTATACCGGACCAACAACAAAGTTCCCGTCTGGAGCAACAACACTGCTGCCCCCCGGACAGATTACCTCATCCGGATAAGCTTCAGCATCGATCTCGTAATTCATTCCCGCCCCTTGATACATGCTCTTCGTCACGTAGTGATTAGCTGAGATTACAAAACATCTACCCTCAAAGGCGATATGCCGCATGCAACACTGCCATACCTCGTTGCTACCCATAGTTGGCGCCAGATGAATAGTGACGCCTTGCTGATACATCGTCATTCTCGCCAGCGGCATCAAGTTTTCCCAACAGCACAAAGCTCCCATTGGTCCCCAGGGAGTGTCAACCGCCTTCAGCGTATCTGCGCGACCTTCACCCCACAAACAACGCTCCATACCAGTAGGTTTCACCTTGCGATGCTTGCCAAGGAGCGTCCCGTCTGGAGCAAAATAAGCATAGCCGCAATACAGCGTGTAGTTAACCGCATCTCTTTCAGCATAGCCAACTCCTGCGTAAACCCCCGCTGCTTTGACGGCAGTAGCAATGCGTTCTGTATCAGCACTAGGAACAATTATTGCATTGTCGTACAGGCGTTTCCAGTCTTCTCGTCCTTTTTGAGGACGCTTGCCTGGGACTGTGCCAAAAGACAGACCGCGAGGATAACCAGAGATGTATGACTCGGGAAAAACGACCAGCTGAGCTCCACCTTGTGCAGCTTTTTTGATGAGCGTGCAGACCTTGTCGATCGTCTTCTCTTTATTAAAGAAAACAGGGGCGGCCTGAATGACCGCAACCCTGCATTTTTTCTGGAGATCTTTCATTGATTAATGCTTACTGACGGAAGAACACGAACAGCACCACGATCGGCACGACCATCAGGGCGAAGCCGAGGCCGGTGGCAGCCATCACGCCCATCGTCATAGCGATCATGGGCAGCAGCGCGGGCATGGAGCCGTAGACGGGCGCCCACAGCGAGTTGCCGATAGCCAGCGTGTCGGCCGCGTCGGTCTGACCGTTGGGGTCAACGCAGCGGATCAGCGCCAGTCCGGTGGGAACGGAGCCGGTAGCCGCGCCGAAGAGGCCGACGTACTTCTCGAACCAGTTGGTGCGGTGGAACTTCTTTGACAGGTACTGGCACAGAAGAGCGGTAAGCAGAACGATGACAGCGCTCATGACGAGGATGGGAACGATCAGCACGGTGATGAGCTTGAGGTTGATCGTGGCGACGGCGGAGACGATCGTGATCTCAAGGCCAAGGCCGGAAATGGTGTTGATCGTGCGGCGGTCGACATAGCTCTTGAGCGGCGTGCGCTTGATGATGCTCCAGACGAGCATACCGGCAAGGATGCCGTTCATCAGTCCGGGAAGGGGCTTGAGCTGGGGGATCACGCTCTTGAGGTAGCCCATGCCCTTGTTGCCGAGGAACATGCAGAAGAGGACGATGGCCAGCTGGAACGAGAAGTTGTCGACGCCGGTGCTGGGAACGCGCTCAACGCCGATGGGGGCGCGCTTGTTCTCAGGCAGAAGGCCGCCGAAGAAGCTGGGATCAGCCTTGTAGTCGCTGACGGCCTGAGTGGCCCAACCCTTGCGCACGCCGATGTTGATGATCAGCATGCCGAAGACGAAGCAGGCGATGACGCCAAGCGTGGACATGACCATGCCGATGTCGGTGTTACCGATGATGTTGTAGTGCTCCCAGGCTTTGCCCGCGCCGGCAGCCGTGCCGTGGCCGCCCCAGAAGGAGAACACCGCGGCGGAGCCCCAGCCGAAGGGCAGATCAGGCCACATGCCGCTCTTCTCCATGATCGAGCCAAGTCCGCAGCCGACGAACATCTGCATGCCGTACAGCGAGACGGTGATGCAGAGGTGGATCAGGTAGGTGCTGAGCTTGTCCTTATCGACGTTGACGCCGATAACGGAAGCGGTGAGCACGAGCGTGATCATGACGCCGGCCATCGAGCTGAACGACTTGGGGATCTCCACCCAGCCGAGCACCTGCGGACCGAGCACGAGGGCAAGGACGCCGCCGACGATCGAGGCAGGGATGTAGAAGCGCTGCAGGGGCTTGACGAACTCACGGATGACGAAACCGGCGAGCAGGAAGGTGAACAGCAGGATCAGATCCTGGAACAGGCTTGCGAATGTCATTTGAAACACTCCTCCTTATTGATTTGTACTGTCTTTCACAAAAGAAAGGCAAAAAAGAAGTTCCGCCCCGCCGCGTTGCCAAAGGCAGACGGAGAAGCGTGAGACGGAACTTGTTTTTCAAAAAAGCGGATCAGTGCGGGGAGCGTTTACTCCTCGTCCATGCCGTCGTGGTAGAACTCGCCAAACAGATCCTGCAGAGGAGGCATATCGGTCAGGATCGTGCGCGACACCCAGGTGGTGTTCATGTAGTGCTTCAGCGTGATGTTCTCCGACACGATGTTGCCGCCCCAGGTGCCGCAGCCCATCGAGCTGGTGGGAGGCATGCCGTTGTTGGGTGCGCCGGCATTGCCCTTGTTGTTGGGCTGACGGACCATGATGCGGGAAACGGGTGCAGCCATACCGAGGCGGTCGATGTGACTGTCGTCCCAGCTGTAGATGCCGCAGCTGTGTCCCTTGCCGCCGACTTCAAAGATGGCGCGCATCATGTCGAGGGCGTTCTCGAATTCGCCTTCGTACTTGAACAGAGCAAGCAGGGTGGTCAGCTTCTCGCTGCTGAAGAAATACTGCTTGCCGATCTGGTCCTTGCCGCCGCCGGTGACCATGATGAACTTGCGGTCAGCGGGGATGCTGAAGCCTGCGGCCTCGGCCAGTTTCTGGGGCGCGATGGCGACGGTGCCGGGCAGACGGTGGCCGGTCTCGTCCCACATGACTTTCTTGATCTTCTCGGCCTCTTCAGGGGTGGCAAGGTAGCCGCCCTCGGCGATCAGGGCCTTGACCATGGCGTCGTAGATGCTCTCGTGGATGACGAGGTTGCCGTCGCAGGAGCAGCCGGAGCCGAAGTCTGAGGTCTTGCTGATGCGGGTGTTGCGGGCAGCCTCAGCCTGACGCTCGGGGGTGTCGGCGGTGTTGTCGATGATGACGGTGGCATTGCCGGCGCCGGAGCCGTAGGCGGGCACGCCGGTGCTGTAAGCGGCCTTGACCATGGGACGGCCGCCGGTGGCGATCGTCAGGTCGCAGCGCTTCATCAGCTCCTGGGAAAGGGTGATGGTCGGGTTCTTGATGCCCTGGATGATGTCGGCGGGAGCGCCTTCGCGGACGAGGACGTCACGGATGATGTCGATGCACTTGTTGGTGACGACTTTCGCTCTGGGGTGGGGGCTGCAGATCATCACGTCGCGGGCCTTGATAGCGTACAGGACCTGGCCGGCGGGGGTGAGGCAGGGGTTGGTGGTGGGGACGAGCGAAGCGATCACGCCTACGGGCTTGGCGTACTTGGTGATGCCTTTCTCGGGGATGGTCTCGATGACGCCGACGCTCTTGTGGCGAAGGCACTCGCGAAGGATGAGCTTGACTTTGTTGCGCTTGTTGCGCTTGGTCACTTTGTCGCCGAGGCCGGTCTCGTCGACGGCTTCATCGCACAGAGGCCCCCAGACTTTCAGGTCGTACAGCTTGGCGGCGACAGCCTGGCAGAGATGGTCGACGCGGGCCTGATCGTAGGTGGCGATCACAGCCGCGGCCTTGCGGGCCTTGGCGACCATCTCGTCAAGAAGGGCGAGTTCTTCGGGCGTTGCAACTTTGTGTTCAGACATGTTCAAAACGCACTCCCTTAAATGGATTTTTTTGCGGTTGAAAAACTGACTGCGATCATTGAATCGATCTATTGCAGATTTTAACCGCGAAACGCGATTTGTCAAAAACTCAAACGAAACAAGTCAGCACGCGGCGCGAGCCTTTCTTTTTCGCCAGATCATCAACGAGTTCTATAAAATCGCCCGCCATCGAAAAATTATTTCTATCGACCGCAGGCGCTCCGGCCGCTCTTTCAGGGGCCCATCTTCACAAACCGGCTTCACAGCCGTGTTTTTTCGCGCGCAGACGCAGATCATAAACTTCTGCTATCGTTTTTCATCTGCTCGATCACCATACACAGGCAGTAAAGCACGACGTTCCAACAGTTCAAGACATCTTTCATTTTTCTTTGATAATCGTCTTCTATCGAAATGATAAAAAACGTGGATTTTTCTTTTGCTGAAAAACGGCTAGAATACGATTTAACGCGCCGTGTTTCACAAGGCGCGCGAAAAATGTCTGTCAAGGAGCGACCTGTCATGCTGCAAGCCAATTTTCCCGCGAAGATCGTCTACGGCGAGAACTCGCTGAACTTCCTTTCCACCCTCAGCGCCAAGCGCGTCGTCATCTTCGCCGACGAAGTGTTTCACAAGTTCAATCCCGAAGTGTTCGCGCTGCTTGATTCCATCTTCGACACGATGGGCGCGCAGCACTGGCTGTATTTCGGCGAGGGCACCGAGCCCACGCTCGGCTTCATCAAGGAGAACGCCAAGAAGCTGACCGAGCACCAGCCCGACCTCATCCTCGCCATCGGCGGCGGCTCCGTCATCGACGCCGTCAAGGTGATGGAAGTGTATTACGAGCATCCCGACATCACTAACGAGCAGCTGTACGACCGCTTCCACCTGCCGCCGCTGCGCCGCAAGGCCAAGCTCGTCGCCATCCCCACCACCAGCGGCACCGGCGCAGAAGTGTCGCCCATCGGCGTCATCTACGTGCCCAATGACGATCCCAAGATCCCGCAGGTGAAAAAGGGCATCGCCGACCATCAGTTCATCGCCAACTACGTCATCCTCGATCCCCGCTTCACCGTCACCTGCCCGCGCGGCGTCACCGCCAGCACCGCCGTCGACGCGTTCGTGCACTGCATCGAGGCGTACGTCAACAAAAACCCCAAGAACATCTTTACCGACGGCTTCGCGCTGGAAGGCATGAAGAAAGTCGTCGAGTGGCTGCCCAAGGCGCTTGAAAACCCCAAGGACCTCACCGCCCGCGCCGAACTTCAGATCGCCGCGACCATGGGCGGCATGGCCCTCGCCGGCCGCGGCAGCGGCGCATCGCACGGCGCCGGCAAGCAGATCGCTACGATCTGCCACATCCCCCACGGCATGTCCGTCGCCATCCCCCTCGATCAGGTCATCCGCCTCAATTCGCGCGTCTGCCTGGCCGAATACGCGACGATCGCCCGCTACCTGGGCGTGAAGGCCGAAAGCGATGAGCAGGCCGTCGAAGGGCTGATCGCCGTCTGGAACGACCTGATGAAACTCGTCGGCTTCCCCCGCTGCCGTTCCGAGCTGAAGATCGAAAAAGCCGTCTGGGACGAGAACCTTGACGCCCTTGTGAAAAACTCGCAGAACGACGCTGCCATGAAAGGCAACCCCATCAAGCTGACCGACGACGAGGTGCGCGGCATCTTCACCACGCTGGATCGGTAAAGCTTTTCCGTTATCATCGTTCCACATAGGACTGCAAAAACCGAGCCGGAGAGATCGCCCTGTGCGACTTCTCCGGCTCGGTTTTTTCTGTGTGCATCGGCATGTTCGTTCCACATGGAACGAACACACAAAAAATATTCGTCTGTACTGCCTTATTCCCCGGCAGAGCCAGCGTCGTGCCAGTCCTGATCCAGCACGAACTTTTTGAACCGCTCAGCCAGCGGCGACAGCGCGCGGGACCGCATCCACAGCAGGGCGATGTCACGCCGCAAGGGCGGATCGGCAACGTGATGGACGGAAACGGTGTCGCGCACGCTGGGCATCTGGGGCACAAAAGCCATGCCCGCGCCGGTAGCCACGAATGCAGCCATGGCGTTGCACTCCTCGGCCTCAAAGGCGATGTGCGGGATCACGCCGGCCTCGGCGAACGCGCGGTCGAGCACTTCGCGCAGCCCGCTGCTGGCTTTGGGAAAGATGAACGTCTCGTTTCGAAGCTCGGACAGCGAAAGCGACGCGCGCGCACTGAGCGGATTCGACCTGGGCATGATCAGGAAGATCTCCTGCGACAGCAGCGTCGCCTTCTGCACGCCGGGCGCGTCGTAACTGCCCGCGATCGCCAGATCGATATGGCCGGCGGCAAGCTTTTGCAGCAGATCGTCCTTGATCCCCTGCGTGAACTGGAACGTGACTTCGCGATTGCCGTCGAGACTCATGAAGTTGCTGATCAGCGTGGGGAAAAAATCATAGCTGACACTGTACACATAGCCCAGATTGATCGAGCCCTGCTGCGGACTGCGCAGCGCCTCCACCTTGCGCGTGCCGAACTCGATCGTCTCCAGCGCCTGGCGCGCGTAGGGCAGAAAGACCTCGCCGTAATTGGTGAGCGCCAGCTTCTTGCCCGTCTTGCGAAACAGCGGCACGCCCATGTCCTTTTCCAGCTTGGCGATCGAATAGCTCAGGCTGGGCTGCGTGACGTGCAGCTGCTCCGACGCCTTGGTGAAATGCAGGATATCCGCCAGCACGCAGAAATACGAAAGCTGTTGCAGAGTCATGCTCAAACAGGCTCCTTCCCGTCAGATGCCTTTTTTCTGTAAAGATTGTACCTTATATTGTGAGAAAATGTCAAAAGTGCACTGTGCAAAAAACACGCCGGGAATTCGCTCCGGCGTGTTTTTTGTATTCGTCATTACGGCTTGATGCGGTAGATGGTGCGGGGGAAGGGGATGACTTCGCGGATATGGGGCAGGCCGCAGATCCAGGTGATGGTGCGCTCGAGGCCGATGCCGTAGCCGCTGTGCGGCACGCTGCCGAACTTGCGCAGGTCGAGGTACCAGTCGTAATCGCTCAGGTTCATCTTCAGCTCGTTCATTCGCGCGACGAGCTTGTCGTAATCCTCTTCGCGCTGCGAGCCGCCGATGATCTCGCCGTAGCCTTCGGGGGCCAGCAGGTCGGCGCAGATGACGGTCTCACCGCCGTCGGCAGGGTTCTGCTTCATATAGAACGCCTTGGCATCCTTGGGGTAGTTCTCGACGAAGATGGGGCGGTCGTACTGCTGGGTGAGGATGGTCTCGTCGTCGGCGCCAAGGTCGTCGCCGAACTTGATGTCGCTGCCCAGGCCGTTGAGCTTGACGACGGCATCGCGGTAGTCGATGTGATAGAACGGGCCGGCGAGCACCGCTTCGAGCGGCTTGGTGTCGCGCTCGAGCACAGCCAGCTCGCTGCGGCAGTGTTCAAGCACATGGGCCACGGTGGCTTTGACGTGGTCTTCCTGAAGCTGCATGTTCATCTTGCCGTCGTAGAAGGCCATTTCCGGCTCCAGCATCCAGAACTCGGTCAGGTGGCGGCGGGTCTTCGACTTTTCGGCGCGGAACGTGGGACCGAAGCAGTACACTTTGCCGAAGGCCATGGCCGACGCTTCGGCGTAGAGCTGGCCGGTCTGGGCCAGATAGGCTTTCTGGTCAAAATAATCAAGCTCGAACAGGCCGTCGTTGCCCTCGCCGTTGGAGCCGGTGAGGATGGGGCTGTCCATGAGCATGAAGCCGCGGTCGTGGAAGAACTTGCGCCAGCACCAGATGATCTCGTTGCGGATGCGCATCAGCGCGTTCTGGCGGCTGCTTCTCAGCCACAGGTGGCGCTGATCGAGCAGAAAGTCGATGCCGTGGTCCTTCTTGCCGATGGGGTACTCCTCAGTGGGGTTCTGGAGCACTTTCAGGTCGGTCACGGTCAGCTCCACGCCGCTGGGCGCGCGGTCGTCAGCACGCACGGTACCGGTGACTTCAAGGCTGGCTTCCAGCCACAGGGCCTTGGCCGCAGCAAACTGCTCCTCCGGCACTTCGGCCTTGACCATGACGCCCTGCACGGTGCCGCTGCCGTCGCGCAGCTGCAAAAAGTGGATCTTGCCCGAGCTGCGCTTGTTGTACATCCATCCTTTGACGCAGACGGTCTCGCCGACATGTTCTTTCAAGTCCTTAATGTAAACCCATGGTGCTGACATTTTCTCAAGTCCTCCTCAGACAAGAATTTTTCGCTGAATATTATCACAGATTTTTTGATTTTTTTCACGGAAAAACTATTCCACTTTACGCGCTATATGATACACTATCAGGTGACGTTTGCGTCGTCCGTGAGATAATTTTTCGCGCGGAAAATGCTTTTTTTACTCCGAAAAGGGCGGTGCGTCTTACAGCGGCGTTTTTATGCCGTTATGCCCTGCGCGCGCGAAATATGCCGTTTTTATTCCCAGGGGGGACTTCACGGACGGCGTTCGCCGTTTGAAGTTTAAATATTCTGTACTGATTATTTCAGGAAGAGGGGATCTCCGCAATGGAAAAGATGAGAATGGACGAGATCATCGCCAAAAACTGGTCCAACGCCAAAAACATGCTCTGGTACGAGGGTGAATGGTGGACGGGCGAGCGCGTGCTGGCGCTCGTGGAAGAAAACGTGAAGCAGCTCAAGGCTGCCGGCTTCGGCCCCGGCGACCGCGTCGTCGCCATGCTGCCCAACAGCCCGGCGTTCCAGGCTCTGTGCATCGCCGTGTGGAAACTTCACGGCGCCGTCGCCACGCTCAACGCGCTGGCCGGCCCGCAGGCGATCGCCGCTCAGGTGCAGCACACCATGCCCGCCGTCGTCGTTGCCGCGCCAGCCATGAAGGCTCACGCCGGCGCGTTCGCGGCGCTGCCGATGCCGTTCGTCTTCCTCGAGAACACCGGCTCGCTGCCCGAGTTCAAGGCCGTCCCCACGTTCAAGACCGATGAAGACATGGCCATGATCTTCTACACCTCCGGCACCACGGGCACTCCCAAGGGCGTGCCGATCACGCACATGAACATCATCACGGACATGCTCCAGGTGCTCAAGCAGGTGCTGCCCGACGTCGAAGCGCACAACCTGCTCAACGTGCTGCCCAACTTCCACACCCTCGGCTGCTGTCTGGCCGGCTTCATGCCCATGCTTGCCGGCATCCCGGAGACCATCCGCAGCAACTTCCTGCCCGTTGACGGCACCATCCGCGCCATCGACGAGGCCGGCGTCACGGCGATCGTCGCTGTGCCGACGCTGCTCCACTTCCTCTGCGGCGTCGCGGCCAAGACCGGCTGGAAGCCCCGCACCGCCCGCTACGTCATCTGCGGCGGCGACCGTCTCACTCCGCCTCTGCGCGAGCGTGTCGAAAAGCTGCTCGGCCTTCAGATCATCGAAGGCTACGGCCTCACCGAGTGCTCGCCCATCGTCTCCGCTCAGGCGTATTACGGCTCGCCCGAAGGCTCCGTCGGCCCGCTCCTGTGCGACATGGAGTACAAGCTCTGCGACCTTGACGGCTCTCCCGCCGCCGGCGACGAAGGCGTGCTCTGGATCAAGGGGCCCAACGTCGCTTCCGAGTACTTCCGCGCGCCCGAGATCACGGCCGAGAAGTACAAGGACGGCTGGTTCAACACCGGCGACATGGTCAGGATCGACGAGAACCGCAACATCTTCGTCGAAGAGCGCGTCAGCGACCTGATCATCGTCGGCGGCTTCAACGTCTATCCTCAGGAAGTCGAAGCCGTGCTGAACGCTAACCCCAAGGTGAAGGAGTCGGCCGCCATCGGCGTGGCCCGCACCGTCACCGGCCAGATGGTCCGCGCCTTCGTCATCCTCAAGGAAGGCGTCACCACCACCTCGACCGAGCTGGTCGACTGGTGCCGCGACCGTCTGCCGCACTACAAGGTGCCCAGAAGCATCAAGACCGTCACCGACTTCCCCCGCAACGCGCTCGGCAAAGTCCTGCGCCGCAAGCTGCGCGACGAAGCTGCCGGCGAGAGCCACGAAGAAGAATAAATCTTTTGCCGAAAATCACAGCCGGGCCGGAATGGGATCTCCATTCCGGCCCGTTTTTTTGCGCTTTCTGCGCAACTGGGCAGGAAACGGCATTTTCGCAAAAACAGCAGATAATTTTATCCAGACAGTCAGCACAGACGCCCGGAAATGTGATACAATAGCCGCTGTTTTGATTATTACGAAGGGGGAGGAGTTTTCATGCTGCTGAGTCCAAGCCGGGCCGACTGCGTCGTTTTTGAACTGCAGGGCGCCCTTGCCGAAGTGAATGCGCCCGATCAGACCGAGCCAAGCGCCGCAAAGCCGCTCTATGCCGGCCGCTGGGACAAACTGCCCCTTCCCGCCGGCGTCGTCTCATCTCTCAGCCGCGAAGAAACGGCCACCGTGCTGAAGAGCCTGGGCTGGGACGATCTGCCTTCCTCGCGCATCGCCGGTGGCGAAAACGCGCTCGAGTCCCTGTGCCGCAGTCTCGGCTGCCGCTGGCCGCTCGTGCTCGGCTCAACGTCCGCCATGCAGGAAATGACCGCGCGTCTCGGCCGCGGCGATTTCGTCGCCGTCGGTCACAGCACCGCGCCCACGCTCATCCGCTTTTCCAGCGCCGCCGACGCCCTGCGCGCCATCCTCGGCATCGTCTAACGTCAATAAGCGCCTCTGTCTTCTGACAGAGGCGCTTTTGTTGTATCTAAGGAAACACTGATAAAATACGCCATCTCCTGCGAAACGCTGTCCAAGGGGCTTCTCCAACGTACGGAAGTACGCCTCCGAAGCCCCTTACGGACAGGTTTCTTCGGATCTGACGCATTTTCTCAGGTTTCCTGTGCGCTGGTTGAAATACAGCTGAATGGGATTTAATCAGCGCTTCCCTAAGCAAATCATTCGTACAAAGGAGAGATCATCATGACCAAATACGTATTCGTCACCGGCGGCGTCGTCTCGTCGCTGGGCAAGGGCATCACCGCCGCGTCGCTGGGCGTGCTGCTGAAACGCCGGGGCCTGAAGGTGAGTGTGCTCAAGATGGACCCGTACCTCAACGTCGACGCCGGCACGATGAGCCCGTACCAGCACGGCGAAGTGTTCGTCACCGACGACGGCGCGGAGACCGACCTCGACCTCGGCCATTACGAGCGCTTCATCGACGAGCCCCTGAGCGCCGCCAACAGCTGTACATCGGGCAAAGTGTACCTCTCCGTCATCACCAGCGAACGCCGCGGCGACTACGACGGCCATACCGTCCAGGTCATCCCTCACATCACCGGCGAGATCATCCGCCGCATCACCGAAGCCGGCAAAGACTGCGACGTGCTCATCTCCGAGATCGGCGGCACCGTCGGCGACATCGAAGGCCAGCCCTTCCTCGAAGCCATCCGCCAGATGCCCGCCGTCGCCGGCAGAGACAGCGTGCTCTACTGCCACGTCACGCTGCTGCCCTACATCGGCGCCAGCGGCGAGCTCAAGACCAAGCCAACGCAGCACAGCGTCGCCGTCCTGCGCGGCATCGGCATTCAGCCCGACGTGATCGTCTGCCGCTCGTCGTATCCCGTCACAAAAGACACGCGCGAGAAGATCGGCCTGTTCTGCTCCGTCGCGCCCGACCACGTCATCGAAGAGCGCGACGCCCGCACCATCTACGAAGTGCCGCAGACGCTGCACGAGCAGAAATTCGACGACATCGTCCTGCGCGCGCTCGGCCTCAGCGGTGCGGGCGAGCCCGACATGTGCGACTGGAAGGAGTTCCTGCGCCGCCGCGAGACCGCCGCGCAGCCCGTGCAGATCGCCCTCGTCGGCAAATACACCGGGAACAAGGACGCCTATCTCAGCGTCAACGAAGCTCTGTCTCATGCCGCCATCGCTCTGGGAGGCAAGCTGAAGATCGTCCCCGTCGAGTCGGAAGAGATCACCCCCGCCAATGCCGCCGAAAAGCTGGGCTTTGCCGACGGCATCCTCGTCCCCGGCGGCTTCGGCGTGCGCGGCATCGACGGCAAGATCGCTGCGGCACAGTACGCGCGCGAGCACGACGTGCCCTATCTGGGCATCTGCTTGGGCATGCAGATCGCCGCGATCGAATTCGCCCGCCATGTGCTCAGTCTGACGAAAGCCAACAGCCTCGAGTTCGATCCCGCCACGCCCGATCCCGTCGTCCACCTCATGGAAGCACAGAAAGGCGTCACCGTCCGCGGCGGCACCATGCGTCTCGGCGCCTACCCCTGCGAGCTCGTCGCCGGGAGCAAGGCGCGGGAATCGATCTATAAAGAGCCCGCGATCAGCGAACGGCATCGCCACCGCTTCGAGTTCAACGAGGCTTATCGCGCCCGTTTCGAGGCTGCCGGCATGAACGTTGCCGGCGTCTGCCCCGCAGGCGGCCAGGTCGAGATCATGGAGAACACGAACTGCCGCTGGTTCGTCGGCGTCCAGTTCCATCCCGAGTTCAAGAGCCGCCCCGTTCGCCCCCATCCCCTATTCCGCGAGTTCGTCGCCGCAGCGATGAAGAAATGATTCGGCGCCGTTCCACATGGAACGAACATAATACAGTATAAAAACAACCGCCGCGGAGCGCTCGACACAACAATGAGCGCTCCGCGGCGGTTTTCAATTACTTATTCCTCATTACTCATGAGAGCAGTATCATACTGTTTTTCGTTAAAACGGCTAACGCCTTTCTAGCCGTTTTATAGCGCCGAAGGCGCGTCGAAAAACGCATGAGACGGCGTGGCGCCATAAGGCGCCGACTGCCGCGCTCGATTTTAGTGCGGCCGCGCGATTAGCGTTTTAATCGCGCATTAGTATCAGCTCTTCGCCGCCGCATCTCCCGCAGACGCCGGTGTTTGCGGAGCCGGCTCGGGGGCCGGTGTCGGCTGAGGGGCCGGCGCAGGCGCTGGATTCGATGCGGGCGCTTCCGGCGACTTTGCAGCCGCGGGCATGTGCGGATTTGCTTTCGATTCCAGCGCATCAAGTGTTTTCTGGTCCGGATGGACGGGCAGGTTCTTGTTGTGGCACGAGCATGAGCTGCCGCGGTTGCAGGTGCAGTAGAAGCAGCACGGGCACTTCTTCCCCGGTCTCTTTCTGCGCACCTTGCGCTTGTGACGGCGCGGAAGCGGCTTTTTCGCCTTCGGTACCGGCTTTTTGCTCTCTTCCTTCGGCTCTTCGTCTTCGCTCACGATCACGGTCTCAAGCACTCGGGCGCGAAGCACTGTGCCCGGCTCCACCACCGACAGCGTGCCCGTCGTGAACACGTTCCACGGGATCGCGATCGTGATGTCGCGGCTGGCGAATTTGTCGTCGCTCACGGGCTCGCCTTTCGCTTTGCGCGCTTCCCGTTCGATACGCTCGCGGTTGGCCTGCTCGATGTCGAAGCTCGCCCGGCGGCCCTTCGTGACCATCGTGTGCGAATCCTCGCGCGCCACGTCGGCGATCAGGGCGACGTCCTTGCTGTTCACCGTCACCGCCCGGTCGATCGTGATGCCAAGCGTGCCCCAGTTCTTGTCTTCCAATGGCGGGTATACGTCGTCAGACGTGATCTTTTTGCCGCGCTTCTGCTTTTTAAAGAGCCGTGATTCCATCTTTTTGCGCAGCTTCTCGCGACGGATGCGCTCTTTCTCCAGCTGCCCCTGACGGTCGGGACGCGCCCATTCGGGACGAGTTTCCCAGTCGGGTTCGTCGGTGGAGAGCGCTTTCGTCTTAGGAACGCGCACGATCGTGCCCCAGGCGTCGGCACTCTGCTCGATGATCACCTGACGGTCCTTGTTCTTCACGGGGGCGGCGACGGAGAAGAGGATGATGTCGCCGCTTTTCACCGTCTGCGGCCTCAGGCGGTCGAGCACTGTCACCAGCACTTCCGTATCCTTTTCCAGCACGGCGCCTTTTGCAGGGCGAGCGGCGCCGAATGCTGCTGTCGCTGTTAGCATCGCGCCTGTCACCAGCAGCGCGGCAACTGACTTTTTAAACATGTGAGATACGTCTCCTTTCGTATTCAACGTTTGTCATGTGCAGTTCGATTGCCTGGCGGGGGAGGAGAGGGCTATCTCCTCCGACCGCGCAGCGCTGCCAGGTCGTGCTCGATCGCATTCAGACGCCGGCGCAGATTGTCGTTGTCCTTGCGCAGTTCGATGTTGTCGTGCCGCAAGAACTCCATTCCGACCTTCAGGCCGCCGACTTCCGCATCCTTGTCCAGCTGCAGATCCTTGTACCGCCGCTCCATCACTTTCAATCTGGCGTCGTAGTCCACTGCCGTGTGACGCTGCACCTTCCAACGCTTCTCCGTCATGTTCGTGTTGCGCCCAAGGCGCAGCGACAGGCCGACGTTGACCATCGTCTCGTGGCCTACGGTGCTGCCGACGGTCAGGAGGGTGTCGTCGTTGAAGTGGTGCGCCACGCCAAGCGCGACGCTGCTGTCGCCTTTGTAGTGGCCGAAGCCGGCCATGATGCTGGTGGGCTTGTCGGGATCGTAGTCAAGGGGATGCAGTGCTGCCAGGGCGGCTGCTCGAGAGCCGACGTGGGCGAGGCCGCGTTCGATTTTGTTGTTCAGGAAGCTGAGGTTGTTGCCGGTGTTCTGCACGTAGTCTTTCAGCTGGCCGTAGGGGACGGCGTCGTTATCGTCTGTTGCCCAGGCGAGGTTCTTGATCTGCTTGCCGCTCATGTTCAGGTTTTCTTTCATGGTGACGGGGCCTTCGAACACGGCGGGGCCGCTTGAGGTGAAGGTGCCTTTGGTGGTGAGGCTGCTGATGACGGGGGTGTCGGTGACGACCCAGGAGACGACGCGCTCGCCTTTGTCGTTGACGGTGTCGGTGAGGGTGAGGAGGTCGGTGTCAGCGGGCTGCTGGACTTGCATTCTCACGGTGCCGTTGTTGGCGACTTTGGACTTTTTCTCGACTTTGTCGTCGTTTACGGTCAGGTTCCAGCCGGAATTGTTGAGCTGGCTCACGTTCACGGCGTCGGTGTCGTTTTCGCCGGGAGCGACGTTGGTGATCTTTTTGCCGCCCATGTTGATATTGCCTTCCTTGTCGTTGATGACGATGTCGCCGGCAGTGAAGGACTGGGCGGTGACGTTGCCGCCGAAGGTGGGGGCGTCAGCGACGACCCAGGAGACGGTGCGTTCGCCGTTTTCGCCTTTGTCGTCGTCTTTCAGCTCGAGGAGGTGGGTGCCTTCGTTCTGTTCGACGTTCAGGCGGACGGTTTTGCCGGAGGGGATTTTGCCGGGTTCGCTGTTTTCGACGGCGAGGTTCCAGCTGCCTCCGCTGCCGCCTTCGACGATGGCTTCGGCAACTTTCTTGAGCTGGGCGACGTTGACGGCGTCGGTGTCGTCCACGCCGGCGGCAACTCCGATGATCTTGCGGGTGATGTGGTTGCCGGCGTCGCCGACGGCGATGGCGTTCTCGGTGGAGCGCCAGATGTAATCGGTCTTGCTGCTTTGGCCGTCAAGGAGGATGTCGTAGCCGGAGACGCCTTCTTCTTGGCCGGATTTCTGGCCGGCGACGGACTTGCTGCCGAGGGCGACGGTACCGGAAACTTGGACGGCTGCTCCCGCTCCGATGGCGGCGGAGCCGGCGGCATCTTCGGAGACTGCGCCGCCGATGGCTGCCAGCGAATTTGCTCCGGCCGCGTGCGAATCTTTGCCGAAGGCGAAGGCGTGGGCGCCGCTGGCTATGGTGTTTTCGCCGAAGGCGACGGCGTAATCGCCGGTAGCGTGTCCGTTCTGCATGGCGACGGAGTACTCGCCGGTGGATTCAGACTTGCCGCCGATGGCGACGGCGCCGACGCTCTTGTCGGGGTCGTCTCTGTCACCGGCCTGGGCGCCTTTGCCGATGGCGACGGTGTTGACGCCGTAGGCTTCGGCGTTGTCGCCGATGGCGATGCTGTCGGTGTTCTGGGCGCGGGATCTGATGCCGATGGCGATGGCGTTCGTTCCGGTCGCGGCAGCATAGGTGCTGGTATGTGCGCCTGTTTCGTTACCGTCGGCTGTGGCGTCTTTCACGTCGTCGATGTGGATGTAGGGGCTGATGATCTTCTGCTGGTCGTTCTCGACTCTCAGGCCGACGGCTCGGTTGTCGGTGGCGACTTGGTCGCCCTGGCCTTCGCCGGCGAAGGCGTCGAAGTTTTCAAGGGCGGCGTACAGCTGGCTTCCGTTGATGGCGTCGGTGCTGTCTTTGGTGATGCGGCCGGCGGCGAGGTTGGTGATGGTGCGCTCTTTGCCTTGATCGCCGACGCTGACGGTGCCGATGACGTTGCTTCCGGTGCCGGCAAAGCGGCTGGAGCTGTAAATCAGCGGGTGGTCGCCGTCTCCGATGACGACGTCGTTGGTGCTGGGCTTGGCATATCCGCCGATCTCGTTTGTGACGGCATTGCTGCCGAGGGCGACGGAGTCGGCGATCTTGGCCTGGGCGTCGGTGCCGAGGGAGACGCTGTTTTGGCCAAACTCGTGCTGGTTGTCGACGGCATGGTTGCCGAGGATAACGGTGCCTTCTGCGGTCGCTCTGGCGTTGTTGCCGAGGATGAAGGTGTTGTCCGCGGCGGTGTCGATGCTGTTGTTGTTGCCGACAGCGTAGCTGTTGTCGCTGGAGATGACGGTGGGATCGCCGAAGGCGCCGGAGTTCTTTCCGGCGACGGTGTGGCCGACGCCGACGGCGACGCTGTTCTCTCCGAGGACGGTGACTTCGCGGCCGATGGCGACAGAGTTTTTGGCGTCGCCGGAGACGACGGCGCGGATGCCGAGGGCGGTGCTGTAGGCGGAGCCGGCTTTGGAATAGCGGCCGACTGACAGGGTGCCGCGGGCTGTGGCTTCGGCATACGAGCCGATGGCGACGGCGCCGATGACGTTGTTGGGATCGACGTTGATTTTATCTCCGCCGTCGAGGTCGTAGGGGATGGTGGGGTCGTCGTGCAGATCTGGGACCTGTGTGGCATCAGGACTCAAGACGTTGCCGGCGACGACGCCGTGGCCGAAGGCGATGGAGCCTTCGCCGTAGGCGCTGGATCTCAGGCCGACTGCCATGCTGTTGGTGCCGTAGGCGCTGGCGACGCGTCCCACGGCGAGGGCACGGGTGCCTTCGGTGTGGGCGTAGCTGCCGATGGCGATGCCGCCGACGGCTCCGTTGCTGATGGGGTTGCCGGTGGCGTCGGTCTTGACTTCGGTGGTCCAGAAGGCGTCGGCATCGCCGGAGACAACTTTCGCCTGTACGCCGGTGGAGGATCCGTGGCCGATGGCAAGGGCTCCGTCGCCGACGGCGTTGGCGTAGATGCCGATGGCGCTGGAGCTTTCTCCGTAGGCTCCGGAGGCGCGTCCCATGGCGAGTGAGCGGTCGCCTTCGGCATGAGCGTAGGAGCCCATGCTGATGCCGCCCATGTTCAGCTTATCCTCGCTGAGTTTGCCGCGGGGGCTGTTGACTACGGCTTTGTAGCTGTTGCCGTCAGGCTCGGCGTCGTAGTACTCGCCGGTCGCGGTGTTGTATGCGACGACGATGTTTTTGCCGTTGATGTCTTTTTCTTTCAGGTTGCGGAAGATGTATTCTTCTTCCTTGCCATCCGCATTGGCCTGCTTGACTTTGATGACAGCGGAGGTGTAGATGGCGTCTGTGCCTTTGCCATCGACGTCGAGGGAGACGAGGGCGCCGGATACGGTCTCGTGCCCGATGGCGATGGAGCCTTTGCCGTAGGCGATGGATTCAACGCCGTAGGCTGAACTACTCTCAGAGGCGGCAAAGGAACGGTAGCCGGCGGCAACGGAGTTATCTCCGACGGCCACGCTCTTGTTGCCGAATGCGGAGGAAGCCGCACCCTGTGCGCTCGTGTAGTGTCCCGCCGCGATTGCGCCGGCGCCAGTAGCACCTGTGTTTTGATAGTTATCGTCTGCAACGACAGCGCCTACTGCATTGTCGGGGCTGACGCTGTAGTAATGGGTGGCAAATGCTGTAGAAGCGACTCGCAGCTGGGCGACGTTGACGGCGTCGGTGTCGGCCGATCCGGCCGCCACGTTGATGATCTGGCGGGTAACGGTCTTCCCGTCTTCTGTCGTACCGCCGCCTACCGAAACAGCCGCAGCTGTGCTGGTCCAGGTGGGGCTGTCCTTGTCTGGACCGTTGTAGCTTCCGTTGGCAAGAACGTCATAACCGGGGCCGTCGCCCTTATCCCGGTCTGCGACGGAGGAAGAACCGATGGCGACGCCGCCGGTGACGGTGACGGAGGCGTTGTTGCCCAGGATGAACGCATCGGTGATGGTGCTGTCTTCGATCTTGCTGTTGTTGCCGATAACATAGCTGTTATATCCGCTGACGATGTTGCTGGCACCGAATGCGCCGGCGTTGCTGCCTACGCTGCCGGTGATCGTGTTGTACGAGCCGACCGCGTAGCCGGAGACGGTGTTGGTCTGTACCGAAGAGAGCAGGCCGCTATCTTCCGACGCGACCGAGCCGATCTTATTGCTAACGCCGATACCTAAAGAGCTCGTGCCGGAAACGGCGTTGTCCTTGCCGAGGGCGCTGCTTTGTTCGCCGGTCGTCTTGTTGCCATAGCCAACGGCGGTGCTGAAATCACCAGCGGCCTGGTTGGCGTACATGACGGTATACACGCGGTCTGCTTCGGTGTTGTCGTTATCGTTTTCTTCGACCTTGTATTCCGACGCGCCGGCGCCGATGGCCGTACTGAACCTTCCCGTCGCGCGGTTGGAGTCACCGATGGCGACAGCGTGCCAGCCCTCGGCCGCGGCGCTGGCACCGACGGCGGTGGTGTATTCTTTTGTTGCTCTGGCTCGGTTGCCGACGGCGACGGCGGACTGTCCCGCTAACGCGTCGAGCGTTTCTATGCGCGTCGTTGTGTTACCGTTGTCGTCAACTTCTGTTACTTGCTGTTCAATCTCGCTCGTAAGTCCGGCGATGGACTTGTTGCCGATGGCGATCGAGTTCCAGGCATTTGCATGGCTGTTGTTGCCGTAAGCTGTGGCATTTCTGCGCATCGCCTGCGACTGACGGCCGACAGCGGTCGCGTCCTTGCCGTCCGCCACGCTGTAGTTTCCGATGGCGATCGCGCTCGTAGCGACGCGTTTGGTCTCGTCGCCGTCGTTATTATGATATTGGATAGTGGCGTGGTCTCCAATGGCGATTGAGTCGGTCGTATTTGCGCTGGCGAAAGCCCCCTGGGCGATCGCCATGGAGCCCCAACTGGTTGCGTAGGCACCCTGGGCGATACTGCCGTTGGCATGAGTGTTGGATCCATACCCTATTGCAATAGCGTTCGCGCCGTCGGAACTGCTTTCACGGCCGATCGCAATACTGTTGATGCGTTTCGCTTCTGCCTTATAACCAAATGCCGTGTGACCGATGCCGTTTGCCTGAGCATAGGCGCCGACTGCGGTTGCGCCTGTATTTCCGTCAGGGGAGCCCCATTCGCTGCCGGTTCCAGAATCGGCAGTCCCATATGCGCTGCTTTTATAGCCTATGGCGACATTCCCGAAGCCGTGGCCGGCATTACTGCTTACGCCGACGGCCGTGCCATGATAAAATGCCTGGGCTCCAAGCTCATCTGCCCCATACTCCTCTCCACCGCCAATAGCTACGCTGGCTCCGCCTGCCTTTGAATTGGCGCCTATAGCTGTGCTGTTGTTGTAATGGTGTCCTGTTCCATGCATATGGTAGGAAGTGTTGCTGTTATATCCTATCGCAACATTATTATTTCCTTCAGAATTGCTCATCGCGCCTAACGTTGTTGATTTATTGCCATTAATAGCTTTGCTTTGATAACCGACTGCGGTATTGTATTCTACATCAGTGTAATTGTAATCATCATAACTGTTAAGACGAGAAGCATAACCGTAAGCTTTGCTCTCAGCGCCTAAGGCAGTATTGTAGTTTCCTCTGATTTCACTCATTTCGCCCACAGCGGTACTTTTTTGCGCGTTTTCATAAGTATATTCATAACTACCGATAGAGCTGTTCCATATCTGCGTATAAGCGCCGCTGACATTAACGCCGGTTCCCACGGCGACGCTGCTGGTCCCTATGATCTTGCTGGCGCCTCCTACGGCTGTCGACCTGTCTCCTAAAGCTGTAGTGCCGACACCTGCTGCCATTGCATATCGTCCCGTTGCACCGTCGTTGTTGTAATTGGCCTCGTGGGTGTTGTTCTGCTCCGGCACGCTGTAATAATGCACGCCGTCGCCTGCGGCTTCTGCTGCAAACGACTTCAGCTGCGCCACGTTGACGGCGTCAGTGTCCTCAGCGCCGGCAGCGACACCGGTAATACGGCGGGTAATGTTCTTTTCGGGGGCCGTTGCGTCGATCGAGCCCACCGCTACAGCTGCTGCCGTGGGGGCCCAAACGCCATTCACATCAGTGTTTGCGGCTACATGCGCTGCCTTTTCGCTCACATCATAGCCCAATGTGGTCTCAACACCACGGCTGGCCGCTGAACCGGTACCGATGGCAACGCCGCCTACCGCAGTAACGGAGGCGCTATTGCCCAGCACAAATGCGTCGTTGACAGAGATCGAGCTGTTATTGCCGACGATGTAGGAATTATTGCCGTTGATATCATCAGGATCGCCGAATGCGCCGGAGTTATTGCCCGTAATTGTATGACCGGTGCCGATAGCAATGCTGTTATTGCCGTTGACCGTAACTGCGGTCCCGATAGCGATGCTGTTGGCACCCTTGGCGGTGGAGCCCTTCCCGTCTGTATTCGCCATGCCAATGGCAATCGCATCGGTACCAGTCGCTTTGGCTTTTTGACCGAGGGCGATATTGTTTGATTTCTCTGCTACTGCGCCCGTGCCGATGGCAATCGCGCCAGTCGCGTTCGTTTCGACAGTATAGCCAGTATCTGTTTCAGAGCCTTTGCCAGTGGTGCCGCCGAGGGCCGCCAGAGAATTATCGCCCCAGGCCTTGCTGCTCTTGCCAAAAGCGGTCGAGCTGACGCCGAAGGCCTTGGAAGCGTCGCCGAATGCGGTAGAGTTTTGGCCTTCGGCAAAAGTCTTGTTGCCCCAGGCGGCCGCAGCAACGCCGTCCGCGTGGGTCTGATCGCCGAACGCGGTGGAATTTTTGCCTTGGGCAATGGACTTGTTGCCCCAGGCGGTGGCGTTCTGCCCTGAAGCGACGGTGCTGGCACCCCATGCCGTTGCAGCAGAGCCATAGGCATTGGTACCCGTTCCCCAGGCGGTGGCGTTTTTGCCGAGGTTTTTGAGTTCTGTGTAGAGCGTATTCAGCGCCGCTTCATCTTCACGGATTTCCGCTTCCAGACTGACCGAGCCTTGAGTTTCGACATTGCCGTCCGCATCAAGAATGTCGGCCGTGACGCCATTCTTTTTCAACAGCTTCAACTGATTTTCTTTTTGTCTGAGCGATGCAAGCTTTTCTTTATATTCCGTATATTTAGCGTCTTCCTTATTGACGCCAGCTACGGTTTTCGAACCCCACGCAGCCGAATCTTGCGCAAAAGCTTCGCTGTCCTCGCCGAATGCAGTCGCGTATTTGCCGGGGGCAATACTCTCGTCGCCCCAAGTCGTCGAAGCCTGCCCCAGCGCCTTGGTGCGCACGCCAAAGGCAGTAGCGTTCTTGGCAAGCGCGGCGCTCTCTTGGCCGAACGCCGTCGCGTTCTGCATCGTTCCGACGGTGCTCTCGCCGAACGTGGTCGCATTGCGCCCAGCAGCCAGAGTGGTATCACCGAACGACGTCGCGCTGTCTCCGCTTGCTACAGTGTGGTTACCGAACGCTGTTGCCAGTTTATTGGACGCGATCGTCGCGTCGCCAAAGGCAAGTGAATTGGCTGCAGAAGCTTCCGTATCGTTGCCAAAGGCCACGGCATTCTGCGCGTCGGCCTTCGGGTCTGTCACAAAAATGCCGTCATAATTGACGAGCAATGTCGGTTTGCCTCCCGCTGCCTGTTCCCTTTGCGCCTGCTCTTCCTCACTGTAAACGTACCAGGTATCATCGTTCGGTTTTTGATAGACTTCTCTAATTTTGTATTCGCCTGTAGGATTGCCTTCCGAGTCCCTAATGGGGACCCGGATTGCAAAGAGGCTCGTATCTTTACTGCGCTTAGCATGATAGATGACATAGTTCCTATCCTCAATGTCAACGGTATGTTCGGGGTCGTTGTCAGTAACAACATTCCCGTTTTCATCCGTCAGCATCCAGGCATACTGCTTTGAATTCACTTTAGTGACTTTGGTCTGCTCCCCAGTATAAGGATCGACCATCGTAAAAATCCCCAAAGCTCGTTCTTCGTCAGTCTGGAGCCGCTTGCCAGCTGCTGTGTAATGTCCAAAAGCTATTGAGTTTTTGGCGATCGCATGCGTGTATTCGCCGAACGACTTTGCATTCTGACCATAGGCAGCTGTATAGGAACCACTGGCATCAGACGCTTGACCAAGGGCTCTGGTCATATTGCCCGAGGCAATAGAGAGTTCGCCTGAGGCAAAAGTTCCGGACCCCATAGCAGTAGAGCGGTCGCCGAATGCCTTCGTATTCAGACCAAAAGCAACGCTGTCCTGCCCACTGATTACATCATATCTTTTAGTTCCGTCATAATCGTAAGTAATGATCGGTTGTCCATTTTCGTCATATGCCAACGATCCGGTCTGCGTCCCGGAACCGAAAGCAACTGAGCGGTTCGCATAAGCCTGGTTTTGATAACCAAAGGCAAGGCTGTTCTGACCACCAGCGGTATTGTTGTAACCAAAGGCAACAGCATTGACGCCCTCAGCGTGGGTACTATTCCCCATGGCTACTGAACGCATACCCTCTGCGTGTGTACCGTTGCCAAAGGCAGCGGAAGCATAACCCTTTGCAGTATTCGAATCGTTGAAAGCGACAGAGCTATTACCAATGGCCGCTGTGCTATTTCCAGCTGCAAATGAAGAGTTGCCTCTGGCCCATGATCCTGTACCAAAAGCGGCAGAATAATCTCCTAAGGCAGTTGTCCCAGTTCCTGCTGTGAATGAAGTTTCACCAACTGCTACAGCTCCCGCACCAAAAGCGGCAGAATAATAACCGGCAGCTGTAGTGGACCGTATCCCGAATCACGGACACTGAATAAAAAGACCTCCTGTTGTAGAATGGAATCAACAACAGGAGGTCTTGCTATGCCAAGGAATTATACCAAAGTGGAACACTTGTCAGCAGAAA
>Ga0256405_10001694_pt1 | contig 57803 bp, 52 predicted proteins | sample RumenRJG_02DNA_FD_189096 | JGI IMG/M metagenome (GOLD analysis project Ga0256405, IMG submission 189096) | Bovine rumen microbial communities from Lethbridge, Alberta, Canada - RJG_02 | ecosystem: Host-associated > Mammals > Digestive system > Stomach > Rumen | place: Canada: Alberta... | reverse complement strand
AATCAAAGCTAAGCTGGGATGGCTCAGCCCAGTGGATTACCGTTTACGTCATGCCGCAGCATAAAAAACGGTAGTAGCAAATAATTGCTACTACCGTTAAGGTCTAACTTTATGGGGTCACTACAAATCTGTTATACGGACAGCCCTCTTTTATTTAAGGAGCTGATCTTCTCCCATTACGTATATTTTGTAAGACATACTCGGCAACATCTTTTTTAATTTTTGGAAATAATTATATAATTCCAAAGTGCTGGTGGTTTTTCCTACCAAGGTGTAGTCATAACCACTTAAACTATCGTAACATTTTTCTATGATACAATCTTTTTTGATTGTGCTTAGAAATACTTTCTTTTCCTGAAGTACAGCAAAAGAAACATTGATATACGCCCTTAGTCCTATATTATCCCCCCTGATCTCCGTTAATTCATTAATAATGTCTTTTTTAACCATATTGTTCCCCTCCAAAATAGTTAAAAGAATATAAAATATTTAATTAACCAACTAAAATTATAAAGTAGTTTATGCTAAAATTCAATAAGTTTTTAAAATATTATTAAGTTTTCAGATATATGAAATGTTTTATCCAACAAAAGACCTAAAAAGCTCCCTCTATGAGGGAGCTTTTTAAAGTCATATTCAATAAAATAATTCGCTGGCAATACTACGACTTGGCCGCATAACCATAGTCTGCTGGGCAAGAAGAGGCGTACCATCTGTCCCCAATTTTACCGGTGCATTTTCATCTGGTACGGCAATCATATGGGGCTTTTTACGATAACGGCTTACGATTTCGCCATCCTTGTATTCTGTAATCATAACACTGCCGTCCGGCATTATACGGCGAATAATATCAGTGATTTGCCGATCGTCTTTCAGGGATTGGATTTCTTGGCGCAGTTCCTGCATTCGTTTCGTATCGTCCTTTATGGAGTCAATTTTATCAGCCAGAATCTCCTTGAAGGCATTGGCAGTGGCAGCAGAATCCACACTGACGATACCATTGCCTGACTCAGTTATGGACGAGTGGGTACTTAATTTCTCGGTGGTACGGATTGACATATATTCACCAACTTTCTTATAGGCATATTAAACGTACTCTAAAATATATATCGTTGTTTTGGCGATTAAACATAAAAGACGAGTAAAAATGAATGATCATTTTACTCGTCTTGGAATACATTCTGGAGCGGGCGAGGGGAATCGAACCCCCCTCTAAAGCTTGGGAAGCTTCCATTCTACCAATGAACTACGCCCGCGCTCGATTACATATTATATAATAAAATTACTCCAACATCAACAATTATTTATCCAGGAAGGGGCTTTTAGTGCTGTTTTTACTGCTGCTAAGAGCGGCACTGAGCCCTGGTATGCTGTTGATTTTATCCGCCAGTTTTACCTGATCCTTCAAGGCGGCTTCCGTCATTGGCGGATTGGTAAAAGAAGCTTCCGTAGGAGAAATCGGCATGCCGTTGTTATCTGTTGCCGGAGGTGCAGAGACTGCTTCCTTGGTGGACGATGCAGTTGTACTATCATGTTTCGTGATAATTACATCCAGTTCATCGCCATTTTTTACCGGATCAGTAAAGTTTACCGGTTGGTTGTTAACCAAAATAGAGAAGGAAACTCTTGATGAGGCAGCTGGTGGTTCAAAGCCCACAGCCAAAAGTGCATCACTGACAGTGGTAACCGCCCGCAGGGATTTCATATAACGGATTTCGGCGCCATCTTCAATTATGGTTCCAGTGCTGGCCGGATGACCGTTGACCTCCAAGGATACAGTGGCCGAAGGAATCTTGCGTTCCTCTCCCTTATAGTAAATAGTCAGGGTAGCATCCAACTCGGACACATTCAGTACAGTACCCAGTCGAGGCTCCTCAGCTTCAATGTATTCAATATAATCATTTTCATGTACCTCGGTGGAGAGGGTGGCTGGGTTGTCATTGAGCATAATCTCCGGTGCAACGGAGTATTGGGATTCTTTGCCATTAACCGTGTACTTTATCTTTCGACCCATTGGAGGGAAATTAAGGGTGTTTAGCACATCTCCAAGCAATCTGGTGTCTTTGCTGACGATAATGTCCCCGTCCTTTAATAACTGGCCAGGCTGGGCTGGTTGGTCATTAATGGTAAACTGGGCATCAATGAGCTTTTCTTCACCATTGACAAATACCTTATAGGCTGGTGGAATCTCCAAAATATCCCGAATGGTTATTTCTGGCTGTGTACCATTTTCGCCAGGAATAATCTCGATGTGGTTGTTCTCTGCAATAACTGTATCCAAGGTAGCTGGCTGCCCGTCTATTTTCAGTTGGGCAAGGGTTCCCATTGTACCAGGGATAAATTTATTTTCTCCGTTGATGGTAAGCATAGCTCCTAATCCTGGACGTCCGTTCATTTTCTTCAGCTGAATACCGGCATTCAGTAGAGCATCTGACACGGTAAGTTCACGGAAATTAAAGAGGCTATATTCATCGTTATTGACATAAACCCTAAGAAAATGCAGTGAGTTTTGCGCGGCAATTTTCAAAATACCCAATGGAGTAACTGCATCAGGTTTTTGCAGTTCCATCGGAATTTCCTGTACCCCGTCAATTTTTTCCGGATGGCGTACAGCAACCCTTCCGGCTGGTAATTGTAAAATATCACCGACGAATTTGGCCAGATTTGGGGTAAGAGATCCTCCTCCTACCAGGATAACGGCCTGTGGCGCTTCACTGCCGTTAAGTTCCATAATCTGTCCTGCAATGGCCTCGGCCAAATTCTGCACATTAGGCATTATAGGATCTAGGATTTCCTTGGCAGACAGCTCATATTCCATACCTAAAATATCGGTGAATTTGGCTGATTTGCCTTCGGAGGCATCCCGCTTAAGCTTTTCAGCAACATTGAAGTCCAGCAGGAAACGCTGGGAGATAGCTTCGGTAATCTCATCACCGGCCTGTGGTACCATGCCATAGGCGATAACCGAACCGTTTTTGGTAATGGCCACGTCGGAGGTACCGGCGCCGATATCTACCAGAACCAGATTCAGGTGTCGCATAGTCGGTGGGATAAGTACGTTAATTGCCGCTATTGGCTCCAAGGTTAAGGCCCGCATATCCAGCTTGCTGGCTTGCAGTGCTGAGTGCATGGAGTCAATAACCTGACGTGGGAGGAACGTAGCAATAACAGTGGCAGTTGCTACCCGGCCACGTTGGCCAACCAAGGTTTTGAGCTGGGTTCCATCCAAAGTGTATTTTATGGTACTATATCCTACGCAATAATATTTTGTGGGATCATCAATGGTTTTGGAGGTGGCCAGCTTGCCCTGGGCGGCCTGCACACCGGCAAAATCCAAAGCTCGTTCCTGTTCGGAGGTTATGATGCCGTTTATTTCCATATCCGCTTCAGCGGTCATGGTGTACAGGGCACGACCAGCCGCTGCCACGGCAGCACTTTTTATGGCACCGGTTTGCTTAACCAGAGATTTCTTTACGGAGTCAATAATGGCTGCTACCTGAGGTACATCGTGAATTTGCCCGTCAAGCATGGCCCGGGTTTTGTGCTCCTGGCGTTCGGTAGCAACAATTTTCAGACCGTCATGGTCCTTTTCTGCAACAATACCAATGACACTGCGGGTACCAATATCCAAGGCAAAAATCCGTTCCTTGCGTTCTTTACGCTCTTTGGCAGGCTCGGCCGCTTTTCCCGTTGCATTGCTGGCATTTTTAGGTGGACGCCCCCGGCGGGCTGGTTTGGCAGCTGGGGCAGATTCCTCTGGTTTTACGGTGGTTCTAGTTTTTTTAGTCGTCTTGGCAACAGTTTGGCTGCCATTTTGGGACTTTGTCAGGGAACTTTCCATGTAATTCTCCTTATTTATAAAAAATTTAAAGGTTAATTTAATTATTTCGCGAATAAATAATATAATCCTTTTTGAATACACAAAACTTAACTATAATTATATATGATTTTGCTGAGCTAATAAAGTGATGGAGGCATAAGTTTTATTATGACCGATGTAAATGAAGTGATAACCGGTAGTGATTATAAGCGCATGATCTTAGGTGCGTATAGTGAATTTCTCAATGAGTTTGAAAATATTAATGCTGTAAAAGAAAAAAGCCGGTTTTTCTATTCCGGTAAACCAGGTTCCGATGTGCTGAGGACCATGGGGGCGGCGGTAATACCTCTAAGCGAAGCAGTCAACGAAAGCATAGGAGGCCTGTCCCGCAGAGTGGCAGATGCCTCTGTTTTAGGTGCCCGGGGAAATGCCGGCGTAATTGTTTCGCAAATTTTGCGTGGTTTGGCCAAGGGCCTTATAGGAAAATATAATGCCACTTCCCAGGAATTTGGCAAAGCCTTTGAGTATGGCATTTTATACGCTCAAAAAGCTGTTCCCGAGGAAAAAAACAGACCAATAATTGTAGCTTCAAAGGTTATGGCTAAAGGTGCATATGATGCTGTGAGGACAGGACTGCATATTAGTGAGGTGCTTATTGCAGCCATTAAAGCAGGCACGGAAAGTTTTGATCGGGACATGGACTGTGGTGAAAAGATAATGCAGGTATTCTTGGAAGGTTGCCTGAAGGGCTTGCAAGGGAACTTTTCATTGCCGCCACTGGATTTAACCAGCAAAGTTTATGAAGCCAAAGGAATAGTCAGTCCGTTGACGGATCTGGCCCGTCCTTACTGCGTGACATTTATGGTGGCTAATCCGAAGCTATCGGTTCCTCTTATTGAAAAAGAGTTGCAGGAGATTGGCAATTTTGTGGTGGTGGAGCGCCGTTATAAAGCCATTTTTATTCATATACATTCCGAGCATCCAGGGCGAGTTCTGGAAAGGGCCGTTGCCTGGGGCCATGTGGGCGAGATCCATATCAATATCATGGCGGAACCCCATGCCATGGCTATGGTTCAGCAAAACTGCATGATGCCGCTGGCCTTGTTGACGGTGGCTGATAGTGAAGAATGGGCTATGAAGCTGCAGGAGGCCGGTGCTATGGTTATAGTTGATAGCAGTGATGAATCAGGCCCTTCCGTGGAGGAAATAGTCAATGCAGCCCATAGCGATATAGCCAATAAATATATTTTGTTAACGGATTCGGAGCATTTAAGGCTAGTAATGCACCAAGCTAAGCGTATTTTGGGAGATCGGGTAAGCGTGGTTGTAGCCAATAGCCATGAGGAGCAGATTTATGCGGTCCGGGCCTTCTTTCCGGATCTTTCCATGGAAGAAAATACTGCCCAGATGCGGGAGGCTGTACGTAAGATGGCCAAGGAGTAAGTTAAATCCGTGTATCAGGACACCAAAAAGGAGTTGCTGCAAAAGCAACAACTCCTCCAAAGCGAGATCTGCGTATGTCCTTGTCCGCCAGGCTTAACCTGTATGTTCAGGTGGGTATCCTAAGTAACAGTTTCTGCTATTCGTTCGGAGACGATCCAGCATCTGCTGCACAAAATCAGATTCCCTTATAAATAAGAGTCGGTTAGACGATGAAAGGACTGACATAGTAGAGATTCCCTCTTTAGCTGTATAATACCACAGAGGTAGCTTAATAACAAGACTTGACAAACCTATGCATTAATGCGTAAGATTAAAGAATGAGCCACGTTATTTTAAAAAATTGGGGAAGGATGAAGTAATAGATGAGTGAGGAGCAGCTTATGCGTGCTATATTGGTGGAACCGGGAAAGGATCCATCTATTATCCGACTTCCAGCGGCTCATGGACCCCATGATGAAGCCATAAAGGATACCTTGGAGGGTAATTATGGGGCAGTGGAGTTTTTCCAGATTCAGCCGGGTATTTCCCTGTTTATACTGGTAAATGATTTGGCTGCTGCCCTGGGCATGAAACCAAACCGTCGGTTTCCTGGAGCGGACAGTGATCAGATTATCTGGGGAAAAGCAATTTTTATTGCGGCATATAATGGGGATGATGAGACCAAAGAGGGTACCTTGGATATGTCTGAGGAAACCTGCCTGATGTTTATCGAGCAGATAAAGCTTAATTTCCCTATGTGTGATGGTACGGAAGAACCAAGACCGGAGGATACCCTTTATTACGATGAGGATGAGGAGGGGAATCCAGCACCATACCGGTGGATTGAGATTTCCAAACCAACGGATTTACCAGTACCCCTTGTGGCCGGGCGGGTTAATTTTTATCGAATGCCAGCCCAGGAGGTAATGGAGATTAATAAGCGATTTTTCAAAAAAGTGGCGGTATATACTCCAGGTTCAAAGTTGAATTAAAGGATGCCTTTGGAGGCAATTATATTATATTAAGGAGAATAAAATGGATAAGATATACAGTGTGGCAGTTAGCTGCCGTGGGGCTAACGGCTGGGTGGAATTTGATACCGAAGCTAAAACCGTAAAGGTATTTTTGGATGATGAAAAGGCTGTGGCTGATGCGGAGAAATTTTTAACCGAAAAGCATCAGATAAAGATTCCTCAGGAATCTTTGCTGGATTTCGTGGAAAAGACTGTGGATCCACTGGAGGATGTGGAAAGCTTCCAGACAGTACTCACCCGCCTGTGGGAGAATACCGATGTGCACGTGGATTGGAGTCGTCCCGTGGAATACGTAAAGGCTCACCCTACCTTGGATTAAATTAGTCAGGCAAAAAAAGAGAGCAGTTGAGAATATCTCAGCTGCTCGTTTTATTATACTTCCTCATTAAGTTTGCCTTTTAACAGATTCACTGCGGCACTGGCGCCGATGCGGTCACATCCTTCATTTAGATACTGCTTCATATCTTCGATGGTGCGGATGCCACCAGCGGCCTTTATTTTTACTTCTGGACCGATATTTTCCTTGAACAGCTTAATGTCATCGTGAGTGGCTCCGGCGGTACCAAAGCCGGTGGAGGTTTTAATATAGTCAGCCTGGGCCTTGGTTACACATTGGCAGAGCTGAATTTTTTCTTTTTCATCCAGGTAGCAGGTTTCAATGATTACTTTTAAAATGTTTTCGCCAATGGCCTCTTTTATGGCACGGATTTCCTCAGTGATTTTTTCAAAGCGGCCATTTTTTGCCGCGGTAATATTGATGACCATATCAACTTCTTTTGCACCATCTGCTACTGCCTGAGTGGCAGCTTTTATTTTGGCAGCCTTGCTGTCATAACCCAGGGGAAATCCTATAACGGTACAAATATTTATGCTGTCGCCATATTTTTTATGTACTGAGGCCACATAACAGGCTGGGATACAAATGGAAGCCGTATGATATTGGATAGCCTCCTCGCACAGTTCTTGGATTTGGGCCCAAGTCGTTGTTGGTTTTAATAAAGTATGGTCAACGTGACTAAGAATTTCCGAACCTTTCATAGAAAAAATCCTCCTGTAGGGTGTCAAATTATGTATATTTTCATATAATATACAATATAGTATAACATAGATTTATTAAGGTGATGCAAATGAAGGCGATTATTAATGGAAAAGTTATTGTTCCAGGAAATGAAGGACATTTTGAATTGGCTGAAAAGAGCATTATACTGTTTACAAAGCGTATAGATAAAATAATGACTGAGGCGGAATTCACCCGTATGGACAAGTCATCTTTGGATGAAATTATCGACGCGAAAGGTCAATATGTGTCTCCCGGTTTCGTGAATGTCCATATTCATGGCTGTGTAGGGGCAGATACTATGGATTGTGATGAAAAATCCTTGAAGTCAATGGCGGACTTTCAGGCTACTACTGGTGTAACCTCCTTTTTGCCTACTACCATGACCTATGATATGCCTCGTATATACAGTGCTTTGGAAGTCGTACAGGACGCTGAAAAATATGAAGGTGGCGCAAGAATACTAGGTGCTAATATGGAAGGACCATTCATTAGCCGGCAGTATAAGGGAGCTCAAGCTGAGGAAAATATTCAGGATGCAGATTTCAATTTAATAGCTGATTATCAGGAAGTAATTAAGCTTATTACTATTGCACCGGAAAACTTGCCGCCAAAAAGCGATTTTATAAATAAATGTCATGAGGCAGGTATTGTGGTTTCCCTGGGGCACTCTGCGGCCAGTTATGAATGTGCTGCTGCAACCATTGACAAACAAAGTGTCAATCATATAACACATCTGTTTAATGCCATGACTGGCTTTCATCATCGGAAGCCTGGCATAGTTGGGGCCGCTTTGGATACGGATGTGTATTGTGAACTTATCACGGATAATATTCATTGTGCACCGGCTTCCCAGAGGGTTGTAACCAAAACTAAAGGGTTGGAAAAAATAGTGCTCATAACGGATAGTATGCGGGCCTGTGGCTTGGCAGATGGTGTATCCGAGCTGGGCGGACAGCAAGTATTTGTCAAGGGGCAGAAAGCTACTTTGGCCGATGGTACCATTGCTGGCAGTGTGCTTACTATGGATCGGGCAATTTACAATTATGCCAACAATCTGCAGATACCGGTATGGCAGGCCGTGGAGTGCGCATCGGCTACGCCGGCTCGTTCCATAGGTATGGCGAAGTATATCGGTTCACTGGCTCCGGGGAAATACGCTGATATAGTTTTATTTGATGAAGATGTAAATATAACTATGACTTTTCGGTGCGGAAAATTAATTTTTTGCAATTAAAATTGCATAGTTTAATATTAAAGTATAAAATTAGGTTATACATACTATTACTAGGAAGGTACTCTACATGGAAATAAAAGATATGCAGGCATTTTATGCTATAGTTGAGGAAGGGAATATCAGCCATGCGGCGATTCGACTCAATGTGGCCCAGCCCGCTCTCAGCCGTCAGATGAAGCGACTGGAAACTTCATTGGGAGTGAAGCTCTTTGAACGGGGGAGTCGTAGGATTCGGCTCACGGATGCCGGTATGTTGTTGTATTCCCGGGTAAAGCATATTTTGGGCATGGTTGATGGTACTATGCGGGAGCTGGTGGATATTGGCTCCGGAGTTGCCGGCACGGTCAAGCTGGGAACCATAACTTCCTCTGGTTCCATGCTGATACCAGAGTTGGTGGCGGATTTCACCAAAAAATATCCTTTGGTTACATTCCAGGTTTGGGAAGGGGAAGGAACCCGAATGCTGGAGCTTTTGGATAGTCATATTGTGGAAATCGCTATTACCCGCACCCAGGTGGATAATTCCTCCTATGAGTCCATAATTTTACCGGATGAGCCATTGGTGTTGGCTGTTCCCAAGAGTTTTTCCATTGGAAATGATGATGACGAGTATATACACATCACCGAGTTGAAGGATAAGCCGTTGTTGGTGCCTCTCCGGTGGAAAAGCAGCTTTATGCAGCATTGTCAGAAGGCTAATTTTGAACCAAATATACTAAGCGTCAGCGACAGCCAAATTCAGAATATGCTGTGGACCCAACAGGGGATAGGTATTTCCTTAGTGCCCCTGTCAGCCCGTAGCATGATGCAGTCTGAAAACATTGTGTTTAAACATCTGCAGGAGGCAGAGATATATACCCATACGGTGGTGTCATGGCTGAAGAACAGGACTATGTCCAGCAGCTGTCAGCATTTCATCGAGATGTTCCGCCAAAAATATGTAAAAAAGTGTAGTAAATAAATGTTTTGCTAAACGAGGTATATGAATATGGCAGAAGGAAAGAAGATTTTTATCGTTGAAGATGAGCGTCGCATTGCCAGATTTCTCCAGATGGAGCTGGAGCATGAAGGCTTTGAGACAGAAATCGAGGAAAATGGTCGCCGGGCATACGAGCGCATTATTCAGGGAGATTTTGATTTGGTTTTGCTGGACGTAATGTTGCCGGAAATGGATGGCTTGACCATTTGCCAAAAGGTGCGTGAATTGTCGGATATTCCCATTATTATGCTTACTGCCCGGGACGAGATTGACGATAAGGTAAAGGGCCTGGATATTGGTGCTGATGATTATGTGACCAAACCCTTTGCTATACCGGAGTTATTTGCTCGTATGAGGGCGGCTCTTCGCAAGCAGACCAAGGGTGAAGGCGATGGGGACAGTGCCGCCGGTGAGATATTGAGACTGAAAAATCTTTCCATGAATATCGCCCGCCATGAGGTTACGGTGGGGGATGTGAATGTGGAGCTCACCAAAAAGGAATTTGACTTATTGGAGTACCTTATTCGCAATAAGCGCAGTGTGTTAACCCGAGATCAGATTTTGTCTCAGGTATGGGGCTATGATTACATGGGAGATACCAATGTGGTGGATGTGTATATCCGCTATCTCCGGGCCAAGTTGGATGACAAGTTCAATGAAAAGTACATCCACACTATGCGAGGGGTAGGATATGTGGTCAAAGACTAAAGATAAATCCCTGCTTGGTCGTATATTCGAACGAACAAAATATTGGCAGATTTCCACCCGGCTGACCTTGATGTATGCCACGGTAATTACCCTATTGATGGGAGCTACAGTTATAGCCACGGTAGGGGGCATGTTCTTTGTCATTTACCATCAGGCAGAAATGGAAATGAAGATAAGTATTGATCATGCTATGGCCAAAATGCACGATCCGGTGTTCATGGCGCAGGATAACAGTGAAAAGGTGCGGGATATTCCTGATGAAATTCTCATGCCTGGTGTGGTTTTACGCATCGAGGATTCCCAGGGCAATATCGTATATGATAACGACAAGCATTTTATTCCGGTAGCTGATTTACGGAATAATTTTGTGGACAATAAAAACTTGTGGAGCACGAATAAGTATAAGCTGGTGCGGTTAAAGCACTTCATGATTTACTACCATGAAATACCTATAGAATATGAGGGAAAAACGTATACATTGTGCTTTAGCCGGGTTATTACTGCCGAGCGGGAGATGTTTGCCCAAATTCAGGCAGGTATCTTGGTTAGTGCAGTGGTGGGAATATTGTTGGTGGTACTTATTGTGTATCTGGGTATCAAGCGGGCATTTAAGCCCCTTCGATCTTTTATCAGTATTGCTAAAACCATTGAGGTAAGTGACTTAAGCGCTAGGTTGGAAGTTCCGCCGAGTCATGACGAAATGACGGAGCTGGCTACTACCTTTAATCGGATGCTGGACCGACTGGAGGATGGCTTTAAACAACAATGTCGCTTTGTTTCGGATGCTTCCCATGAACTGCGCACCCCAGTGACGGTTATTAAAGGCTATGCAGATATGCTGAGCCGTTGGGGGCAAAAGGATGAGGAAATTTTGCAGGAGGGTATTTCTGCCATCAAGTCTGAGTCCGAGGATATGCAGGAGCTGATCGAAAAGCTCTTATTTCTGGCCCGGGCGGATCAAAACAGGCAAATTGTTAACAAAGAGCCTTTGAACTGGCAGGAGCTCGTGGAAGATATTTACAAAAAAATGCAGATAACCGCTGAAAAACACACGGTTAAATTACTACGCAATGATGCAGGAACTGTATTTGGTGATAAAGTGGTAATGAAGCAGTTCTTGCGGATTTTCCTGGAAAATGGCATGAAGTACACACCGGATGGCGGTACTATTTCCATAGATAGTCACATCCTACCAGGGTATATGTGTGTAGAAATCGCCGATAGCGGTATTGGTATTGATCCAAAGGATAAGGACAAAATTTTCCAGCGCTTTTATCGGGTGGACAGTTCCCGCACCAAGGCGGCGGGGCAGCCGGGAGGGACTGGATTGGGACTCTCCATAGCCCGTTGGATTGCCGATAATCATGATATCGGCATTTCTCTGGAAAGTGAACTGGGGAAGGGTACGAAATTCATTTTAATGATACCTCTGATGGAAAATGCATAAAAAAAGAGGGTCGGCACATATGTGCCGACCTTCTGTTTTAGTTGATATTAAAGTATCTTCGTAATCAACGCCATAAATACTAAATCACCGTCAGAAGCACAGTTTTCAATGCCGTGGCCTTCACCATCCGGACAGAAGGTGGTGGTGCCTACGCCAATTTTCATTTCGTTGCCATTGTCGTTGTACAGAGCCTCACCCTGCAAAATGTGGTAGGTTTCCGTATTGCCATGATGCTCATGGAAGCCGATGGAACACCCTGGTGGGATGGTTACCTTGGCGAACATTTCGTTGCAGCCCAGCTCATTTTCTCCCAATACCTTTTCAATGGTGATGGTGCCCTTGCCACCAGCTTTTTTTTCGGCCTGAATAACATTGCTCTTAATAATTGCCATAATACGCCTCTCCTTTAAATGCACATTACTACTTGCCATAAATTTTTAATCATGGCAATATTATAGTACATATTGGGGAGATATTCCAAATCAAAATGATATTTGTGCGTTGGAAACCGTAAAGGATTATGTGATTAAGATGATTTATTTGCTAAAATTTGGTGCCAGCCTGTTGCTGCCGCCGGGACTATTCATTATAATACTGTTTGTTGTGTCCTGTATTCTGTGGCGAAAACAGGAATACAGACTGGCGACTGTATTGTCGGCAGTAGCGATGATCTTTTATCTTTTATCCACCAGCTGGCTTTCTGGTATGTTGATAAATTCGCTGGAAAATAAATATTCCCGACCGGAAATATCCAGCGGGGATTGTATCATAGTTTTGGGTGGCGGGGCCATGGCAGGGAATCCGTCTATGGCGGGAGAAGGTACTCTCTCCTGTGCAGCGGGCAGCCGCATGGTGCTGGCGGCTCAGATATATCACCAGCGCCCCTTGCCGATAATTCTGTCGGGGGGACAGGTTTATGCCGACAGCGGTAATGAGGCGGAAATTGCCTGTAGAGAGCTGCAGGCCTTGGGAATTCCTGAGCAGGATATTATCGTAGAGGATCAGAGTATTAATACCAGGCAAAATGCGATTTTTACCTGTAAAATTTTGACTGATAGGGGCTTTAAAAGACCAATTTTAGTTACTTCGGCTTTTCATATGGAACGGTCTGTGCTGAACTTCCAAAAGGAAGGCTTTGAAGTAATACCGTTTCCTGCGGACTTCCGTACGGGACACCCCCAGCGGTTTCATTGGAACAAGCTGGAGCCTTCGGCGTTAGCTTTAGAGAATAGTATGATCTTTTTCCGGGAGAAACTTCGGAGTTTTGTTACATTGTACATAGAATAAAGAAGGTTATAAAATGACGAAAAAATTGACAGAGGGCAACCCAGCCAAGCTGATTTTGTTTTTCACTCTGCCACTGATTGGAGGAAATATCTTTCAGCAGCTTTATGGTTTTATTGATACCTTATTGGTGGGGCGTTTTCTGGGGGTAGAGTCTCTGGCGGCAGTTGGTTGTACCGGCTGCCTTATGTTTTTGCTGGTGGGCTATGTAATTGGTTTGTCCGCCGGCTTGTCCATTTATACGGGTCAACGGTTTGGGGCCAAGGACTATGAAGGGGTCCATAAAAGTGCTGCCGCCTGCCTCTTACTGGGACTGATCGTGGGGACAATTTTGGCAGTAATCGGTGTCCTGACGGCCAGGGATATGCTTATTATGATGGATACACCACCGGATATTCTGGATGGAGCGGTATCCTTTATCTCGATTATTTTTGGCGGTATCCCCATTACTGTGGTATTTATGCTGGAAGCGAACCTTATTCGGGCGTTGGGCGATAGCCGCCGACCAACCTATATATTGGCAGCAGCGCTTTGCATAAACATCGTTATCGAACCAATATTTTTGTTGGTATTTGAATGGGGAATTCCCGGAGCTGCATATGGCGTGCTGGTATCCCAGTTTTTGGGGGCTGTAATTGTTCTGACTTATATTTGGAATAGAGTACCCCTGCTGAGAATTCGGCGGCAGGATTGGGATTTAGATTGGGATTTTCTGAAAAAACATCTGGTAATTGCCCTTCCGATGGCCTTTCAAACCTCAATTATTGCTTTGGGTACAGTGATCTTGCAGATAGCCCTGAACCGCTTGGGGCCAGTGCCGGTAGCGGCCTATGCGGCAGCCCAAAAGGTAGAGACCATCGCCTTAATGCCCATGATGTCTTTTGGTATTGCCATGGCGGCTTATACGGCGCAAAATTATGGTGCCCGGAAACTGGCCCGAATTAAAAAGGGCGTTAATCAGTGTATCATTATGTCCGGTAGCTTTAGCATATTGGTGGGCATATTTAATATTATCTTTGGCCCTATGATTATGGAATTATTTGTGGGCGAATCGGAGCCGGAGATTGTGGCTTTGGGGCAGGTTTACCTGGTCAGCACCAGTGTGTGTTATTTTGTGTTGTCCCTGTTATTCATTTATCGCAATACGTTGCAGGGATTAGGGCAAAGCTTTGTGCCAAGCTTGGCTGGGGTTATGGAGCTGGTTATGCGTGCCGTGGTAGCCCTCTGCTTTGTGGACAGTCTGGGCTTCTGGGGGGCTACTCTGGCCAGCCCGGCGGCTTGGTTCGGATCCTGCATACCATTAGCCATCGCCTATTATTACACCTTGCACAAGATGAAGAAAAATATTCGGGAAATTAAAAAAGCGTAAATAGTGAAAAATTCTGGGAGGAAAATAATGCTTGCAACTGTTGAGTATAAAGATATTGAGGAAAAAATCGAAAGGGGGGAACGCCTGAGCCGGGAGGATGGAATCAGGCTGTTTAACTGTTCCAATATTGCCTGGCTGGGAGCCATGGCGGATAAGGTGCGCCGGGAAAAGTGCGGGGATATTGTGTATTACAATGTTAATTGCCACGTTAATCTCACTAATATATGTACTTCCCACTGTAAGTTCTGCGCCTTTGGCAAGGACAAGGACAGCAAAGGGGCGTATGCCTTTAGTGTGGAGCAGGCCTTGGCTGTAGTGTGGGATGCTAAGAAAGACCCTAATTTAGCGGGACTTCATGTGGTAAGCGGGTTGCATCCTGACTGGACCTTTGAGGACTATTTGGAGCGACTGCAGGCTTTGCATGATGAATTCCCGGAGCTTTATTTGAAGGGGTTTACCGGAGTGGAAATTACCCATTTTTCCAAAATTTCCGGACTGAGTATTCAGGAGGTCCTCAAAAAACTGCAGGCAGCCGGATTAAAATCCATTGCGGGAGGCGGTGCAGAAATTCTCTCCGACCGTATAAGGGGGGAGCTTTGCCCGAAGAAGGCCACAGCCGAGGAGTGGCTGGAAGTGGCCCGAACGGCCCACAAGCTGGGAATCAAGACTAATGCCAGTATGCTGTATGGTCATATTGAAACCCTGGAGGAGCGCGTGGATCACCTGATTAAGCTGCGGGATTTGCAGGATGAAACCGGGGGATTTCAGACCTTTATCTGCTTCCCGTTCTTGCCCAAGAACACGGAACTGGGTCAGAGTATAAAGCAGACCAGCATGTGGGACGACCTTAGGACGATGGCCATATCACGCTTGATGCTGGATAACTTTAAAAATATCAAGGCCTATTGGGTTATGCTGACGATTCCGGTGGCTCAGGTAGCTTTGAGCTTTGGTGCTAACGATATAGATGGAACAATTCATAAGGAAACTATTCTTCATGATGCGGGGGCTACCAGCCCTACGTCCCTTAGTGAGGATCATATTATCAAGATTATTCGGGATGCCGGTCGTATCCCCGCGGCTTGTGATTGCAATTTCAATATATTGCGTCGCTTTGACTGACTGTTAGTGTAGTTTTTAGGGAGATTTACCAAAATGACTGAAGAAGAAATAAAAAATGCCAGGGCCAAGGCTGAGCAAGGAGAACGCCTGAGTTTTCAGGATGCCTTGGCTTTGTACGAGGATAATGACCTGCTGTTCTTGGCCTCTTGTGCCCGGAAGCTGAAGGAAAAGAAAAGCGGCAAAAATGTTTATTATAACGTAAACAGGCATATTAATCTGACCAATATCTGTACTTCCGGCTGTCCGCTCTGCGCCTTCCAGTGTGAAGAAGGGGACAAGCGGGGCTATGTTATGGAAACAGAGGATATTGCCAAGGTTTTGGCAGATGCCCAAAAGGTAAAGAATCTGGGAGAAATCCATATTGTGAGTGCTTTGCACCCCACAAAGGATTTTGATTATTATCTCAACGTGGTGCGCCAGGTGAAGGCGGCGCTTCCTGATGTAGACATCAAGGCTTTTACCCCTGTTGAGGTGGTACATTTCAGTCAGATGACCGGTAAGCCGGTAAGGGAAATATTGGAAATACTTCAGGAGGCTGGCTTGTCCTCCCTGCCTGGAGGGGGAGCGGAGATTCTCAATGATCGGGTACGCAAAGAAATATGCCCGAAAAAGGCGAATACCGACCAGTGGATCGCTACCATCAAGACGGCCCATGAATTGGGGATACGCACTAACTGCTCCATTATGTATGGTCACATTGAGACCATTGAGGAACGCCTGCAGCATCTCTTTACCCTGCGGGATATTCAGGATGAAACCGGAGGATTTCAGGCCTTTATTGCCTTCCCATTTCATCCGGCGAACACCCAGCTCAGTCATTTAAAACGGGTGGGCTCCTGGGAGGACATGAAGATGATTGCCATGTCCCGTTTAATTTTGGATAATATTGATCATGTAAAGGCCTTCTGGATTATGTTGACTACCCCGTTGGCCCAGCTGGCCCTTGGCTTTGGGGCTGATGATTTGGATGGTACCATCGGTGAGGAAAAGATTATTCATGAGGCCGGCGCCAAGACCGGTACCGGTACCACCAGGGAACGGCTTAGAGCGCTGATTACCGAAGCAGGTATGATACCAGTGGAGAGAGATACCTTCTATCATCCTATAAAGGAGGCGGAATAAATGCGCATGGAAGCTAAGGAAGCCATTGAACTTCTTACCCACGGCGACCCAATAGAAATGGGCCGGGCGGCGGATGCGGAACGTCGCAAGCGGTTTGATGATACTGTTACCTTTATTGTGGACCGAAATATTAATTATACTAATGTGTGCAAAAATGAGTGCCGTTTTTGTGCTTTTTTCCGGCGAAAAGACCACAAGGATGCCTATCTCCTCACCAATGAAGAAATACTGAATAAAGTACAGGAAACGGTGGATGCCGGTGGTACTCAGCTGATGATTCAGGGGGGATTGTACCCAGATTTGGGTCTCAAATACTATGAGGATATGCTGCGGGCCATTAAAGACAAATATGACATTACCATTCACTCCTTTACGGCAACGGAAATTCAGCATTTTGCCTATCAGGAGGGAATTTCCATATTGGAATGCCTGAAAAGGTTGCAGGCGGCCGGCCTTGACAGTCTGCCAGGAGGTGGCGCGGAAATTCTGGTGGATGAGGTGCGAAAAAGGGTCAGCCCGAAAAAGATTATGACCGAAGACTGGCTCCACGTGATGGAGTGTGCCCATTCCATTGGCATGGAATCCACGGCTACGATGGTTATTGGTTTAGGTGAAACCATGGCCCAGCGTATTGAGCATATGGACAGAATTCGTCAGCTTCAGGACAAGACTGGAGGTTTCCGTGCCTTTATTTCCTGGACTTTCCAGCCTCACAATACGGCAATGGGTGGCGAAAAGGTATCTGGATGGGATTATATGCGCAATCTGGCCATGAGTCGTCTCTATATGGATAACATCAAACATATTCAGGGTTCCTGGGTAACTCAAGGGGAGCGCATTGGACAGCTGACCTTAGGTTTTGGTGCTGATGATTTAGGCAGCATCATGCTGGAGGAAAATGTAGTAAGGGCGGCTGGTACAGCCTATGATATGTCTATAAACAAGATGGTGGAAATGATTAAGGGCGCTGGCAAGAAGCCAGCCCAGCGTAATACCAAGTACGAGATTTTACGGAGGTTCTGATATGGCGGAAATGATGATTCCCAAGGCCGATTATGCAGTGGTGGGCGGTTCCGGTACCCTCTCCAGCAATTTTCCAGCCAATGTGCCGGATGCGGATGTTAAGATTGTGGCGGAGAATTTGTATTTTGATACACCCTATGGAAAAAGCCCGGCCTTTCGGCATTTTACTGTAGGTGATAAGCATGTTCTTACGGTGCGGATGCACGGCTGGCGCAGCGGGGTTACTCGGGCAGATGCTTCACGGCAGGTGTTTTGGGTATTTCGTGAGGCGGGAGTCAAGCGGATTATTTCCGAGGGAGGCGTAGGTACCGTGAACAAGCTCTTGGATATTAGGGATTTCATGGTACCGGATGATTACTTGGATATGTCCATGCGCAAAGACGTTATGCTGGACGGGCGTTATCTCTTGGTGATGCGGGATGCTTTATGTCCAGAGCTGCGTCAGGCTCTAATTGAGGCCACGAAAAAGCGGTTTACGGGGCGCATTTTTACTAGAGGAACCTATGCGGTAACTGACGGACGGCATTTTGAAAGCCCGGCTGAGGTAGCTATGTTGAACGGCCATGCGGATATTGTGGGACAGAGTATGTGTCCGGAGGTGTATCTGGCTCGGGAAATTGGGGCTTGCTATGCAGGGCTGTATTTCACTGTAAATTATGGTGAAGGTATTAAGAAATGGTCCCATCAGGATATGACGGATATTTTTTATGATGATGCTCCCATGATTGGTGAGATTATTTTGGAAACCATCCGCAATGTGGATGCTGGGGAACGCAAGTGTGAGTGCCTGGAACTTCGCAAGGAAACCCTGTTAAAGGATGTCTATAACCAGGAATCCGCTAAAGGGTAAGAATAAATATAAAAAACATCACGGCTAAATAAAAAATAACAAGGAAATCTAAATTTTTTCACGAAGTATACATAAAAGATTAAAAGTGAGGGGGATTTCCTATGGAGCTTAGATTAAAGTCGGGTTTTACATTCGATTACAGCAACCTGGTAGGGGAAGGAAAGGTTACTGAACAGGATGTAAAAGACTTGGGGACCAAAATAGCCGAGGCCAATAAGGCAATTAAGGTTATGCGTCAGGATGGGATTATCAGGGGGCACCTATCCAAGGACGGTACGCCGGAGAAGGTATATTTTTCCCAGTTGCCTTATGTGGAGGAAGGGCATCTTAATTCACCGAAATCCATAAAACATCTGCAGGAACTCACTGATTCGGTAAAAAATCGGGTGGATGCAGTGGTTTCTTTGGGTATAGGTGGTTCTTACCTGGGGGATAAGGTGATTTTTGATGTACAGTGCGGTGAATTTTGGAATTCCATGACCACGGAAGAACGGGGTGGCATGCCAAAGATCTACTTCAGCGGTAATAACATTGATCCGCGGCGTACTGGTGATTTGATTCAGGAGCTGGACCGGTCCTCCCGCATCGTAAAATCCCACTTAAAGCGCAAGCTGGTGGTGGATTTAATGGTTATCTCCAAATCTGGTGGCACCTTGGATACCATGTCCAATTTCATGGTAATCTATGAGGCGTTGAAAAAAAATCCGGATATTGAAGTGGAGGTAATAGCCGTTACTGATCCGAATGAGGAAAAACCAACTATCTTGAAGAAGCTGGCTATGGACAATAATTGGCCACAGTACAGTGTACCGGATGGAGTGGGGGGACGTTTCTCCATATTCTGTGATGTGGGTCTGGTATTGGCAGCAGTGTGTGGTTTTGATATTGAAGCCTTCCTCAATGGGGCCAAGGATATGGATATAGCCTGCCAGAATGAAGATGTATGGCAGAATCCGGCACTGTTAAATGCGGTACTAAAGTATATTGCTTCGGAAAAATATGGCCGGGATATGGAAGTAATGATGCCGTATGGTGATTACCTGAAATCCGTATCCGAATGGTATATTCAGTTGTTGGCGGAATCTTTGGGCAAACAGGTAGACAGAAATGGCAAGGATGTATATTATGGCCGTACCCCAATCGTGGCGGTGGGTACCACGGATATGCACGCCCAGACCCAGCAGCATCAGGAGGGCAAGCTGAACAAGGTGGTTCAGTTTATCCGGGTGGAAAACTGGGATACGGACTTTGTTATTCCAAATTCCTTCCCAGAGGTAAAGAAATTGGCGGATATTTCCGGTGTTAAGATGAGTCAGGCTTTGGAGGTGGCCCGCCAGTCCAATGCGGATGCCTTGGCTTCCAACAATCGCTTTAACGCCCTGTTCTCCCTGCCGAGATTGGATGCTTATCATTTAGGGGAACTTCTCTACATGTTGGCCTTATCCATTGCCTATGAAGGGGAGTTGGCTGACGTGGATGCTTTCAATCAGCCAGGAGTTGAGGCCTATAAACGCATTATGGGGCCAAGCCTTCAGGCTTTGAAGAAGTAACCGTAATTTGACAAATTAATAGAATCAATATTATTTGACAGGAATTCGCAAGCGTGTAGTCCTTTTGCATGGTTTTCCTGTCAGCATAATATGTCGAAAAGGAGTGGCGAAATTGCAGGGTAGAATAACATCCCTTGCCAAGAAAGCTGGCCGGCATTTTTTGCAATTATTGAAGGATTATCTATGGGCACGCATAGGATTGTTCGTAATACTTTGCGTGGGGATAGTTTTTATGTGCAGTAATAGCCTGGGGCAGTCGCCTCAGGCTATTACTGCTTTTTCGGCCGGAACTGAAGACAAGGATAAAAGCGATGGATTTCAGGAGGTGCATGGTTTAAAAAGAGCCCAGGAAAACCACCAATTGTATAACCCCTTTGAACAGGATACCAAAGCTGGAGGAATGGAGAAAAAGTCCCCTCCACAGCAAGGTAGTGTTGCCGGTGCACAGTCAACAGGGAAAAATTCCCAAGGAAATAAGCAAAATAAAACCAATAAAGAACTGCCGGTACTACGAGGAATCATGTGGGAAGGCCAGGAGAGAGCATCTTTAATAGAATACGAGGGGGAACAATATCTGTTAAAGGAAGGGGAAGCTGTTAAGGAGATAGTAGTGGAACAAATTAGTGAAGAAAGGGTACAGGTGCGTACCTCTCATGGCAGAAGGATTTTGACAATAAGATAGATGGGAGAACAGGGGTTGAAAGTAAACGTGAAATGTAAACTTATATTGGTATTGTTTTGTTGCCTGATAATTAATACCGGGTGTGAGGCCTTATCACTCAATGTTTCTAATGGCAGTGTGCAGGAGCTTATCCGATTTGCCGCACGGGAGGGGAATATAAATGTGGTAATGGACAGTGGCATTGATACAAAAGTCAGTGTAAACATTAAGGATTTGTCACCTAAGGAGGTTATTCAACAACTTGCTGCAGCTGGTGGTCTTACTGTGCTTACCCAAGGGGATATTTTATTGGTAGGACGGGGGAAAGATTTATCCGTTCAATTAGGGCAAGTGCATATTATTCCCATAAAGTATACGGATTTAGTGGAAATGCAGGGCGCAGTGGAGCTCTATCTGAAAAATCGATACTCAGGGGATAGGAAGCAGGTGGAGGGCAGGAAAAAGTCTACTGGCCAATCCGGTAAAGATAATGTGAAAGCTAAGATGGATGCAGGTAAAGATAGGGATAAGCCCGACCCTGGCAAGGTGTTAGCCGAGAAAAATATTCCCCAGGTGGGGCTGGATGTTAATTCACGGTCCTTGTTGGTATATGCCACGCAGGAGGAAGGGACTATAGTTCGCCAGTTGGTGGAAAAGTTGGACGTTCCGGCTAGGCAGGTATCTTTGGAAGCCAAGGTGGTTTCCATGAAGAAATCACTCGGGGAAAAAATTGGTGTTAGCTGGGAATGGAGCAAAATTCCGCATAATTTTACCTATGATGCCACATTGGAGCTGCTTATTTCCCAAGGTAAAGCCCGGGTGTTATCCAAGCCCAACATTGTTACTATGCAAGGCAGGGAAGCTATAATAAATATTGGGGGCGAAGTGCCGGTACCAGCAGTGTCAGTTACTAACACTACTACCACTACTTCAATTGACTATCGCCCAGCGGGAATTATTCTGAAGTGTCGTCCTTTTGTAAATGATAAGGGGTACATAGAATCAACATTGCATATTGAGGTCAGCTCACCAAGCTATGTCAAGGAAATGAAAGCCTACAGTTTTCAAAAACGGTCCGTGGATACTCAGGTGCGGCTTCAGGATGGAGAAACTCTGATTATAGGGGGACTGATAAGCAAGGATGAGGAAAAACATTTTACTAAGGTACCCTTTTTGGGGGATATTCCCATATTGGGTAAACTGTTTCAAAGTAGCTCACATCTGGAATCTGAGGACGAAATAATGATTTTTATAAAGGCCAAAATCCTCCCATAATTTGTGAAGTATTCTTAAAATGTATTGGTTTGTAATATTTAATAGGAAGTTTTTCCTATTTTGAATGGAAAATTTATAATATTTGGTTTATAATCATATTAGTTATGGTACAATGGTGTGGCGTGATGAGTTTTATAGTTTGAAGTGAGGGAAGGCAAATGGCAATACGAGTGCTGATAGCAGATGACCATGCACTTTTACGGCAGGGTATTAAAAGGGTATTAAACTTTGAAGATGATATTGAAGTTGTTGGTGAGACCGGTGATGGGCAAGAGACACTGGCCAGAACTTTGATGTTACAGCCGGATATCTTGTTGCTTGACCTCAATATGCCCGGCCTGAATGGCTTGGATGTGGCCAGTCAGCTTCAGTCAACAAAGTGCAATACCAAAATCATTGCCTTGACAATTCATGATAATGATAACTATGTTATTGAAATGATGAAGAATGGTGCCTCTGGTTATTTGTTAAAGGATGTGGAACCAGATATACTTATCAAGGCTATTCATATTGTACATGATGGTGGAGCGTACATTTATCCGGAACTGGAGGAGCGAATTTTTGGCAAACTGCGGGCGGATGAAAATGTGACGGAAAAGGCCAAGGAATTATGGCGATCTGGTCGGGGTGAGAGGTTGACGAATCGGGAGCTGGATGTATTGGCCTGCATTGCCAAGGGCTTTAACAACCAGGATATTGCCAAGACATTGTTTGTAAGTGAAAAGACCGTGAAGAATCATCTCACGAATATATTCCGTAAGCTTAATGTTAATGATCGGACTCAAGCGTTGATTTATGTATTAAAGCATAATATTATGAAGCTGGATTAAAGATACTTTTTGGGCCACGGCGCAACCTGCCGTGGCTTTTGTTTTGCCTGTGGCAAAATTTGAACAATTGCTGTATAATTTTAAAGGTGAATTGGATTCATTAATTTGAATTGTGTATTGGTGTGGAGAGTATGTATCCAGTAAATTTAAACATAAGCCAGCGCCCATGTGCGGTGGTGGGGGGCGGCCAGGTGGCCCGGCGGAAAATAAATCGCTTGCTGGCTTGTGGTGCCCAGGTAACCGTTATATCACCGGAGTTGACGGATGAGCTCCGGACATTGGCGGAGACCGGAAAAATAACATGGAAAAAAAGTACTTACAGCCCAGGCTTGCTGCAAGGCTTTTTTTGTGCCTTTGCGGCCACGGACAATTCAGAGGTGAATCATAAGGTGGCCTTAGATGCCAAGGCGACTGGTGTGTTGGTGAATGTGGCTTCGGAACCGGAGTTGTGTGATTTTACACTTCCGGCCTTGGTGGAGCGGGGAACGCTCCAGATAGCCGTAAGTACGGAGGGGGCCAGCCCAGGCTTTTCCCGCCTGATAAAACAGGATTTGGGCAAGCGGTATCATGAAGGATTTGGGGAGTTTACCGAGTTTTTACGGGACATTCGTCAACAACTTATTGCCGAATATGGTGACAGCCGAGAACGGGAAGATTTGTGGCGTAAGGTTTTAACCGAGAAAGTATTGAATTTAGTTTTGAACGAGGATTTGGACGGGGCGAAACATGAAATCAGGAATGGAATTGATAGTATTGGGGCTGAACCATCGGACAGCACCCGTTGACATAAGAGAAAAATTCTGCCTGGCACCTGAGGAAATAAAAAAAGGCCTGGAAAAGCTGGATGATTATGAACTTTTACAGGAGGCAGTGGTGTTGTCCACCTGTAATCGCAGTGAGATTTACGCTGTGGTGCCTCGGGGCTGTGGTAATACCTTGGCCAGTTTTTGGGCCGATTTGAATAATACGGAATGTACTAAGGAGTTTTTTCAGCAATACACTTATCGTTACACAGATGAAGAGTGCGTAAAACACTTGTTGCGGGTTACCGCCAGTTTGGATTCTTTGGTCATCGGCGAGGGGCAGATACTCAGCCAGGTGAAGCATGCCTATGCTATTGCCCAGTCTGCGAATGCTACGGGAACTTTGCTGAATTTGCTGTTTAATCGGGCTATAGCCACGGGAAAGCGGGTCCGGACAGAAACCCGCATTGCCTATAACGCCGTGTCGGTGAGTTATGCGGCGGTGGAATTGGCCCGGGAGAAGCTGGGGGATTTGACTGACTGCCGGGTGCTGCTCTTTGGGGCAGGAAAAATGGCAGAGCTTACCGCCACTAACCTTATGGCGCAAGGGTTAAAGTCGTTATACGTGGCTAATCGGCATTTGGAACGGGCCCAGGAATTGGCTGACCAATATGGCGGTGAGGCCGTGGAATGGCCCGCTGTTTATGGGCTGCTGGGTTCCATGGATATTGTGATAACCTCCACCGGAGCCCCGCATTATGTAATTCATAAGGGAGAGGTAATGCATGCGGTGGCTTCCCGACCGGAAAAGCCACTGGTGCTTATTGATATTGCTGTACCGCGGGATGTGGAGCCTTCTGTCGGGGACTTGCCAGATATTTCCCTGTATAATATTGATGACTTGAAGGCCGTGGTGGATGATAATCTCCAGGAGCGCCAACGGGAAGCTTTGATTGCCGAAGGGATAATTAAGGAAGAGGTAGAAGGGCTCATGGAACGCTTCACCTACCTGTCCATGCAACCGGTAATGAGCCAGCTGTCGGATAAGGCAGAATTTATCCGGCGTAAGGAATTAAAACGGGCTATGCGTAAGCTGCCGGATATAAGTGAAGAGGAATATCGGGTCATTGAGAAAATGACCCATATGATTGTGCGGAAAATGCTCAGGGATCCTATGCGAATGGTGAACAAAACAGCCGGAACATCCCGGGAGAGATTATTGAAATTTGCTATCCGCAAGCTGTTCAAATTGCAGGAGGAGGCAATTGATGAGTAGGAATAGACTGGTAATTGGAACCAGAAGCAGTCAACTGGCTTTGTGGCAGGCTGATTATATTGCCAGCAAGCTGGGAGAAAAATATCCTCATTTGACCATAGAGAAGAAATTAATGACCACCCAGGGAGACAAAATTCTGAATGCTCCGCTGGCTAAGATTGGTGGCAAGGGACTGTTTACCAAGGAATTGGAAAACGCCATGCTATCAGGGGAAATTGATTTGGCGGTGCACAGTCTGAAGGATATGCCCGTGGAAGTGCCTGCGGGATTGCAGATATCCGCCATTACCAAGCGGGAGGATCCCGGGGATGTGTTGGTGAGTCCCAAGTACAAGTTGTTCAGCCAACTGCCCCAGGGGGCCAAGGTCGGCACCTCCAGTCTGCGGCGCAAAGCCCAGCTGTTAAGTGTGCGGCCTGATCTGCATATTTGCGATTTGCGGGGAAATGTGAATACCCGCTTGCGGAAATTGGAAGAGGAGAATTTTGACGGCATAATTTTGGCAGCCGCCGGACTTAAGCGACTGGGCTTTGGCGACCGTATTACGGATATTCTGGACAAAAAAGTGTGCCTTCCGGCGGTGGGCCAGGGAGCTTTAGCAGTGGAGAACCGGGCTGATGACCAAGAGATTAACGAGCTGGTGGACTTTCTTAACGATTGTGACACGGTAATATGCACCACGGCGGAACGTTCTTTCCTAAATCGGGTACAGGGTGGCTGTCAGGTGCCAGTAGGAGTATACGGTACCATGCAGCAAGCTGTCCTTAAGGTGGAGGGAATAATTGCTTCTCTGGATGGGAGTAAGATATATAGAGACTACATGCTGGGGCAGCCTGAGGAGGCTTATGCCTTGGGACAGCAGCTGGCGGACCGGCTTTTGGAGGCTGGGGGGCGAACTGTGCTGGCAGAATTAGGCATAGAATTATAGAAAACCATAATAGCGGGAAAACTTTTCGGCTTCATCGCTTCGTCCAAATCATCATGTACTATATATTCGGCTTCTTCCATATGCGGCAGAGCCGCACATACATCGAGGCATTCGTGTATTTCATACCCATGATGAGTCTACGACACGGACTTCGCTCTTGCAGGCGAAAAAGTTTCCCCGCTTTAAATGAGATTGGCAAGAAAATGGAAGACGGCAGAACTTCGTCCCTGTGGAGGGGAAAAGTTTTCCCCGTCTGTAAGTATAATTAAAATGTAAGGAGACCTATATGGCAGGAAAAGTATTTCTCGTTGGCGCCGGTCCAGGAGACTATTGCCTCTTAACCATAAAGGCAGTGGATTGCCTGAAAATAGCTGATACGGTGGTGTACGACCGCTTAGCTGACCCAAGGATTTTGCAATATGCACCCCAGGATGCCGAATTTATCTATGTGGGCAAAGCCTCCAGTCAGCACACCATGACCCAGGATAAGATTTGTCAGCTGTTGGTGGATCTGGCGAAAGAGGGCAAGACTGTAGTGCGCCTCAAGGGGGGCGACCCTTTTGTTTTCGGTCGCGGTGGTGAGGAAGCCCTGTTGCTGAAGGAAAACAACCTGCCTTTTGAGATTGTGCCGGGAGTTACCTCGGCCATTTCGGTGCCGGCCTACGCGGGAATTCCGGTTACCCATCGGGGAATAGCCGCTTCCTTTTCCGTAATAACTGGTCATGAGGACCCTACCAAGGAAACTTCGGATATTAATTGGCCCCAGCTGGCCCAGGCAACGGACACGCTGGTTTTCCTTATGGGGGTAGCCAATTTGCCGAAGATTACTGCCCAGCTCATTGAACATGGACGACTAGCCACTACCCCTGTCGCCATTATTCGTTGGGGTACCAAGTTGAAGCAGCAGGTATGGACCAGTACCTTGGCGGAGGCGGCCGATATGGCTCAACGGGAAAACATTAAGCCACCATGCATTTTTCTGGTGGGTGAGGTGGTAAAACTTCGACAGGATTTGGCCTGGTTTGACAATGTGGCCATGAAGCCACTATTTGGCAAGAAAATTTTGGTGACTCGGTCCCGGGCCCAGGCCTCCAAGTTAACGCACCAATTGGAGGAGTTAGGGGCAGAATGTATTGAGGCCCCAGCTATTTCCCTTAAGGCCCCAGCCGATGCATATCGGTCCTTGGACAAGGCCCTGGGGGATATTGATAAATATAATTGGCTGATTTTCACCTCTACGAATGGTGTGGAACATTTCTGGCAACGCTTGGAAAAAGCTGGTAAGGACGCTCGGGCATTGGCCAGCGCCAAGCTTTGTGCCATTGGCTCGGCCACGGCAGAAGCCCTAAAACAACGTGGCTTGATAGCCGATGTAGTTCCTGATCGTTATCAGGCGGAGGGGATTATTGATGCCCTAAAGGATATGATTGAGCCGGGTATAAGGGTTCTTATTCCAAGAGCAGCCCAGGCCCGGGCAATTTTGCCGGAGTCTTTGCGTAAAGCCGGAGCAGAGGTAGATGTGGTACCGGCTTATGAGACGGCTATAGGAGAAGGAAATAGTGAGGAAATCCGCCAGGAATTGCAGAAGGGCAATATTGATGCGGCCACCTTTACCAGCTCTTCTACAGTGACCAATTTCCTGAAGCTTTTGGGGGGAGACACCAGTCTTCTTAATAAGGTCAAGCTGTGTGCCATTGGCCCGATAACGGCGGAAACCATGAGGAAAAACGGCCTGTCTGTTAGTGTGGAGGCCGCTGAATATACCATTGATGGGCTGGTGGAGGCCCTAAAGGAGGCATTTTGATGATTGAGCAGAAGCTGCGCCCGCGTCGCATGCGCATTAGTGAACAGGTGCGGGCTATGGTAAGAGAGACAAATCTTTCTGCCAAGGATTTTGTCTACCCAATGTTTGTTATTCCCGGGGAAAATAAAAAGGAAGCCATAGCCAGTATGCCGGGCTGTTATCGCTACTCGGTGGATTTGGCGGTGGAGCTGGCCAAGGAGATTTATGGGCTGGGAATACCGTCTGTGGAGGTTTTTGGCCTGCCAGAATACAAGGATGAGCTTGGTTCCAGTGCCTGGGATATGAATTCTCCAGTGCAGCGGGCCATTAAGGCTATTAAAGAGGCTGTGCCAGAACTGGTGATTATCGGGGATGTGTGCCTGTGTCAGTATACCAGTCATGGCCATTGCGGCCAGCTGTGCGGGCATTATGTGGATAATGATGCAACCCTGAAGCTGCTGCAAAAGGTGGCAGTTAGCCAGGCTCAGGCCGGGGCTGACATCATTGCCCCATCAGATATGATGGACGGCCGGGTGGCGGCTATTCGGGAGGCACTGGACGAAAATGGCTTTATAAATGTTTCCATTATGTCCTATGCGGTGAAGTACGCCTCTGGTTACTACGGTCCCTTTAGGGATGCAGCAGATTCGGCTCCGCAGTTTGGGGATCGCCGGGCCTATCAGATGGATCCTGCTAACAGCCGGGAGGCTTTGAAGGAAGTGGAATTGGATTTGGCCGAGGGGGCGGACATCATTATGGTGAAGCCGGCTTTGGCCTATATGGATATTATTGCCAAGGTTCGTGAGAGGATTAACCGACCAGTGGCCTGCTATAATGTCAGCGGTGAATATGCCATGGTAAAGGCTGCCGCTGCCAATGGCTGGATTGATGAGAAACGTATTGTGCTGGAAACCCTTACGGGTATGAAACGGGCCGGGGCGGATATTATTATTACTTATCACGCAATTGATGCCGCGAAATGGCTTATGGAATAACTAAAGTTTTTCAGGGGAGATAATTATGCTAAATTTGGAAAAGTCAGCGGCCGCATTTGCCGAGGCCAAGAACTTGATGCCAGGGGGCGTTAATAGTCCGGTGCGTTCCTATCGGAATGTGGACTGCAACCCGCCCTTTATTGAACGGGCAGAGGGCAGCCATATTTTTGATATTGATGGCAATGAATACATAGACTATGTTGGTTCCTGGGGACCTATGGTGGTAGGCCATGCCCATCCTCAGGTGGTTAAGGCTTTGCAGGAAGCAGCCACTCGGGGGACCAGCTATGGTGCCCCTACCCTAATTGAAAGCGAGTTGGCTAAGCTGGTCATGGAGGTGTATCCTTCCATTGAAGTTATTCGTATGGTAAACTCCGGTACGGAGGCTACCATGAGTGCCTTGCGTTTGGCTCGGGGCTTTACGGGGCGCAATAAGATTTTGAAATTCATCGGTTGCTATCATGGTCACAGCGATAGTCTGCTGGTAAAGGCCGGTTCTGGTCTGGCCACCTTTGGGGTTCCGGACAGTCCAGGGGTTACCCCAGGCACGGCTAATGATACCGTTACCATACCCTACAACGATTTTGCAGCCTTTACTGAGGTTATGGAAAAGAGCGGCAAGGAGATTGCGGCAGTTATTGTGGAACCAGTGGCGGGGAATATGGGGCTGGTATTGCCAAAACCAGGTTATCTTGACCTCTTAAGAAAGCTCACCAAGGAAACTGGTTCTCTCCTGATTTTTGACGAGGTGATGTGTGGCTTCCGGGCTTCCTTGGGTGGTGCCCAGAAGGCTTATGCTGTTAAGCCGGATCTCACTTGCCTCGGCAAAATTATCGGGGGCGGTTTGCCAGTGGCGGCCTACGGCGGTCGGCGGGATATTATGAATTACATTGCCCCAGCTGGTCCAGTGTATCAGGCGGGTACCCTGTCCGGCAATCCACTGGCCATGACAGCTGGCTTGGAGACCTTGAAGATTATTACTGCAGAGCCAGAGCCAGGTGAGCCGGATTACAGTCGTGTTCTTACCATCAAAACCAAGAAATTGGTACTTGGTATTGCCCAAAAAGCCAAGGAATTGGGGGTAACTCTCCAAGTTCAACAGGCAGGTTCCATGTTTGGTTTCTTCTTTAATGACAAGGAGGTAGTGGATTACGATACCTCAGCTGCTTCCGATCAAGAAGCCTTTAAGGTGTGGTTTAAGGCCATGTTGGAGCAGGGTATTTACCTGGCTCCATCCCAGTTTGAAACCCTGTTTATGTCCGGTGCTCACACCGATGAGGATATAGACAAGACCATTGAGGCAGCTGGTGTGGCCTTGCAAAAAGTAAAAGATTTTTTAATTGAAAAATAAACTGATAATCATTTGCAATACCTCTAATTTTGTGGTATTATCTTTTCCGTGAAGATATATTGCAGTATTGGAGGTATTTTTGCATATGAAAAAGAGTGTAGTAACAGCTGTTACCACGGCATTGGTGATTGGTGCAGCCAGCACAACTTTTGCCGCAGTTAATCCTTTTACTGATGTACCGGCAGACCATTGGGCCTATGATGCGGTAAGCCAGTTGCAACAGGATGGTGTGGTGAATGGCTATCCAGATGGAAATTTCCGGGGCAATCAATTGATGACCCGCTATGAGATGGCTCAGATTGTGGCCAAGGCCATGGCTAAGCAGTCTAAAGGCGTGGGTGCTTCAGGGGTTGACAAGGCTATGGTGGATAAATTGGTGGTGGAGTTTAAGGATGAGCTCACTAATCTAGGTATCCGCTTAGATGATATTGAAAAGCGTCTGGATAATGTTATATGGGAAGGTGCTGTATCCTACGAGTATAACAGTGACCACCGTCCAAATGGAAAAACTACCGGTCAGAAGGTAATGCTCGCACTTAGTCCGACCATGAATATTAATGAACATTGGAAAGCGCATGCCACAATGGAATTTGCAATGGATGCCAACGCCGCTCATGCTTCCACCGCTGGTGATGATGTGCCTTACAATGGTTCTTACTTTAGCGTGAAGGAAATTTTTGCGGAGACAGATTTCTCTGACAGCGGTAATATTATGCTGGGTCATGTGCCGATTGAAACGGAAGCAGATAGCGGTCTGGTGGTTAGTGATGCTATCTCCGGTGCCCAGGTTTCCTATGGCGATAAGTGGAAGGGAATTTTGCGGGCTGGCCGTTTCAACTTCGACCCAGGCAAACATAGTTCTGAAGACGGTATGTTGCTAGGGGATCCATCCCTTAATTCGCCAGTGGCCAGCTATGGTTCCTTGGAAGTACTGACTTCCACTGACAAGTACACCTTTGGTGCGGCATATCATACCTTCCGTAGCACCAGAGTAGGGGAATATATCGGTTTGGATGATTATACCGATGATGCCTTGAATATTTGGAGTGTGGGTGGTGCCTATAATTTCACTGATAAGATTAGCTTGGCGGCAGCTTATGCCAAGAACACCAAGGGTGCAGGCGTAGATGCGTCCATGAAGAAGGCCTATAACGTTCAGTTATCCTATGGTGAGGCAAGACCGGAAGTACCTGGCTCCTTTGGCGTGTATGCCGGGTATCGTTACCTTACCCGTGCAGCGGCTCCAAGTCCAGCATTTGATGGTGTAATGGCTACTGGTAACCAAAATCAGAAGGGTTGGGAATTTGGAGTATCCTTTACACCGGTTACCAATGTAGTGGGCTCCCTGGCTTACTTTAAGGGTAAGGAATTCACCGCCGATGCTGATACAGACGGCAGCAAATACTTCGGTAAGTTGGAATTCATTTTTTAATCAGATTCAAATGATAAAATCCTGTATATCAGATATACTTCTGGTAGACAGGATTTTTCTTTGTTATTGTTTATGAAAAGAAAAAAGCCAGACACAAAGGTCTGGCGAAAGCAAAAGATAATATAAAAATAAGTGCTTTTGAGTAAACTGCATTTGCAGCTCAAGTGAATAGTAGCAAAACTTTAGGTAAAAGTCTAGCATTTTTTTGGGGAATTTTTTGCAGCTTCGATTAAGCCGTGGAAAGGGGGGGATGGAAAAAATAGAACAAATGAGTTATACTATTTATGGATTTATATTAGAGGCATTATATCAGAGTTATAAAATCTGTAGTTTAGGAGGCTTGTTACATGATTAGAAAATTATTCAGTGTATTAATAAGTGCCGTGTTTCTCTTTTCTTCTTTGGGTACCGCCTTTGCTGAGGTGCCAAACACCGCTAATGGCAAACTGGAGGCTGTAGAAAAGGCTGTATACGGTGCTGCTCAGACTGGTGCCATTGTGGAACGTATTGAGCGCCTGGAAAACGATTACGAGGGTACCAAAGGTAGTGGCGGCATGATGGACAGAATCAATACATTGTACGACACCACCTTTGATAATACCAATACTCCATCGATTCTGACCCAGCTTAATGCTTTGGAATGGACTATTTCCCATGATGTAAGCATGGATTCGGTTCAGAGCAGAGTCAGCAAAATGGAAAACGTCATTAACGGAAAGAACAGCGATGGTTCCTTTAAATCCCGTATAGAGAGTTTGGCATCCTTTGCCTTTGGTTCTACTACTATTCCTTTGACTCAGGTAGCCGTTCCGGCGAATACTTTGGTGAAGGTTTCTCTGGTTACCCCAATTAACGCCAAGAATCTTAAGGCTGGGGATATTGTTAAGTATCAGGCAGCTGAGGATGTTATTGAAAATGACATGTTGATTATCACCAAGGGCGCACCAGGTGAAGGTGTCATCAAGAAGGTTTCCCAGGCCAAGAACTTTGGCCGCGATGCGGAAATTGAGATTGATTTCAAGGACATTGAAGCTGTAGATGGCAGTCTTATGGCTATGACCCTGGGCGAAGAATCCAAGAAAAACATGGAGCAGCTGGGCATGGCAGCTGGAGCCAGCTTGGCAGGTATGATTGTTCTCGGTCCAATAGGGATAATTGGCGGTGCCTTTGTTAAGGGTAAGAATATTAATTTGCCAGAAGGTACGGAGCTGTACATTCAGACCAGCAGTGACAACAATGTTTATGCGATTCCTACCACTGGTAACTGATCAATGATAATTTAGCCCTTCCGGCTAATGCCGGAGGGGTTTTCCTTTGCTTGTATTTGACGGGTAAATGGAGTATCATATAGTGTGAGTAACTTTAGATAGGGGACTAGTCCATGAATAAAAAATTAAAAGCATTATTGTGTTCAGGCCTTGTGTTTACAGCAACGGCAATGCCAGCTGCCTACGCAAGTGTCTATAACAGTGATACAGATACTAATGCTGACCAGTTAGATTATATAGAGAACGACCGCCGGGAGGCCAGAAGCAGTTTCCTCACTGAGGAGCAAAAGCAATTGGTGCGGGATGCCTTGGAAATGCGGAAGAATCTGCGGGATCCCTTGGATCCTACCAAGAATGTGCCAGTGGCTGTGGAAGGCGATGATTTGGTATATGATCAGCGCAATGGCGATTTTTCGGCTACTGGCAAGGTGAAAATCACCACATTGGATGCTCAACGGTTCCAAAGTGAACATAGTGATGGCAATTTGGTGCAAAATGAGATCAATGTTCCTGGCAAAGGGCACATGCTGCAAATGACACCGGACCAAGCCAAAATTATCTTGGATGGTTACAGAACCCAGTATAATTACGGCACGAAAATCGGCCATATGGAAGATGTCAACGGTAAGGTAGACCATCAGTATATCAAGGCTAAACGCATTGAGCTTTATCCAGATAAAATCATTGCCTATGATGGCTATATGACCAAGTGTTCCGCAGCCAATCCGGATTATCGTTGTACGGCTTCCATGATCGAAATCTATCCGAATGACAAGATGATCTGTTACAATATGAAGTTCTGGTTGGGCAGTATTCCCGTATACTCCACCAAGAAGAAGACCTTCAAATTAAATGGTGAGGATGGCAGCCAGCAGTTACCAAAGGTTGGCCATAACAAGGATGATGGACTGTGGTTAAGCAAGGATTTTCGCTATTACCTTAACCGAAATTTATCCTTGTATACTAACTGGAAATTCACGACAAAGCATCATTTCCGTAATAATGCCAGCATTATTTGGAATAGTTATTTAGGAACCTTTGAGTTCACCACTGGTTATTTTCAGGGACATGACCATATTTGGCTAAAAAAATCCCCATCATTTCTTTATTCCAGAGCCATTAGAATGGGCCATACACCATATACTTGGGGCTTGTCCTATGAGCGGGGTTCTTGGTACCAAAATGGCACTCATAGTATGCATACCTATTATGGTTTAAGCTTGAGTCGTGATGCCATTGATTTGGGCGGCAATCATAAGCTATATTTGAGTACCAATTATTCCATTACAAAGGAATCTGCTAGTACATCCGATGTCAAGGGATTTGGCTATTCGGCAATTTTGCGACGCCACGTGGATGATCGCTGGGCGTACTATGCTTTATACAGTTTCTCCCAGGCTAATAGCAAAAACACGGTGTTTGACTTCGATTTAGACAGTTATTCACGAAAATTTGCCGCGGGCGTGAGCTATCGTCTGGATAATAGTAATCGTTTTGTGGTGGGCTCAGCCTTCGACGCTTCAACCCATAAACTACAGGATATGGACTTATATTGGTTCCACGATATGCATTGCTATCAGTTAATTACCCGCTATCGGGTGAAGCGTCATGAGGTGGGCTTTACCCTGCAGTTTAATCCATGGTGATAAAGGAGCCGGAAATGGATAAAGCATTATTAGAGGTCATAGAGAAAATCCAGGGCAGTGAAGTCCTGATAATCGGTGATATGATAGCGGATATTTATCTGGAGGGGACCATTTCCCGGATTTCCCGGGAAGCTCCGGTATTGGTGCTGGAGCAGGCTGCCGAACGGGTGGTGGCCGGTGGGGCTGCCAATGTGGTAAATAATGCCGCTACTTTGGGTGGCGTAGTCCACGCTGCGGGCCTTTTAGGGGATGACAGCGGTGCCAATGGCCTGGTAAAGATTTTGTCCGAACGGGGCGTGGATATAAAGGGCTTTGTCCGGGATGAAAGTCGGCCAACTATCTCCAAGACCCGGGTTATCGCTGGGGGACGGACTACGGTAAGTCAACAGGTGGTGCGCATCGATAAGGAAAGCAAAGCCCCGATGCACGCTGACCAGGAGGAACAATTAAGCCAGTACTTAAGCCAGGTTTTGCCCCAGGTTAAGGGGGTTGTCCTCAGCGATTACGGCAGCGGCACCATCACCGACAAACTAAAAAAGCAGATTTTGACCTATTGCCAGGAACACCACATTCCTACGATTGTGGATTCCCGGTACGATATTTTGCGGTTTAAATCCGTGGATTACATTAAACAAAATGATGCGGAACTGGCGGCGGCTGTAGGGCGCTCTCTGAATAATGAGGCTGAGCTTGTAGCGGCCGGTAAGGAGCTTTTGGAAAAAATGTCAGCCAAGGGTGTGCTTATTACCCAGGGAGAAGAGGGCATGACCTTGTTTGGGGCTGATGGCTCGGTAAATCACATTCCGGTTTCGGATAAGAGCGAGGTTTTTGATGTGTCCGGTGCTGGAGATACCTGTGTGGCCACGGTAATATTGGCCTTGGCGGCAGGTGTGGAGCCGTTAGCGGCAGCCACTTTATCCAATATCGCTTCCGGTATTGCCGTACGAAAAATGGGTACGGCGGTGGTTTCTGCCCAGGAACTTCGCGATTTTGTGCAAAGCAGATGTTAAAAGAGGGATTTTATGCTAATAGCTGCTGAAAAAATAGAGGAATTTTGCCAGATCTTGCGGGAGGGCGGCCAAAAAGTGGTGTTTACCAATGGCTGCTTTGATATTCTCCATGCCGGTCATGTACGATATTTGAATACGGCCCGCTCCTTTGGAGATTGTTTGGTGCTGGGCTTAAATAGTGATGCCTCTGTCCGACGTATAAAGGGCCCAACCCGTCCTATCAATAACGAGCTGGACCGGGCGGAAGTGGTAGGTGCTTTAGGTTGCGTGGATTATGTTGTAATCTTTGACGAGCCCACAGCCGAAGCCTTGATTGCCAAGGTCCATCCCGATGTTTATGTTAAGGGCGGGGACTATACTATTGAAACTCTGCCGGAGGGCCAGATTGTGCAGAAATATGGTGGCCAGGTGGAGTTGGTAAAATTGGTGGAGGGTCGTTCCACCACCAATGTGATTAATAAAATCCAGGCGGGAGCAGAGTAATGAAGGACATAAAAAGTGTTTTAGTGGTCAAACTCAGTGCTATCGGGGATGTTATTCATGCCCTGCCGGTTTCTTATGCCATAAAGGAGACTTATCCGGAAGCCAGAGTAACCTGGGTGGTGGAGCCGCCAGCTTACGATATACTGAAGGATAATCCTTATATAGACGACATTATTGTTTTTGAAAAGAAGAAATTTAAATCCTTTCGGGGATTTTTAAAAAATTATGGTCCCTTTACCAAGATTTTAAATGCAGATAAGTATGATGCTTCCTTGGATTTGCAGGGCTTATTTAAGTCGGCGGCCATTGCCTGGAGTGCCAAGGCCCCTGTACGGCTAGGTACCTGTAATATGCGGGAAATGAGTCACAAGGTGAGCCGTCCGGTGGTGGGACCAAATGCTAATGGTCATATTGTGGAACGGTATCTGGATGTGGTTCGGGAACTGGGCTGTAAGGTGGAAAAGGTAGTTTTTCCAATGGAAATCTCGCAGCGGGATCAGCAGGCGGCGGAAGGCGCTATGCAGCAGGCGGGCATTCGTATGGAAAATCCTTATGTGGTGCTGGCGGTAGGGGCGAACTGGCCTAACAAAAGGTGGCCAACCCGTTATTATGCCCAGCTCAGTGATTGGCTGTACGACCGGAAGATTATTCCAGTGATTATTGGTGACGGAATACTGGATAGTACCCTGGCGGGAGAAATTGATGCGGCAGCGGAAATACCGCCAATTATTTTGGTGGGGAAAACCACCCTAAAGCAGCTGGCCCATGTGATAAAAAATGCCAAGGCAGTGGTTGGCGGGGATACTGGTCCGGTGCATTTGGCGGCCGGATTGGGTGTACCAACGGTGATGGTGATGGGCCCAACGGATGCCAACCGTAATGGTCCTTATGGACAGCTGGAAAATGCCATCGAAGCTAACCGGCCATGTAAATATTGTTGGAAGCGAGCCTGTCCGAAGGGGCTGGAGTGCCTCGCTACCATTCACCCAGCTGATGTGGAAAAGAAACTGAAAGATTTATTGTAAAGACCACTATGGATATTAATAAACTGACCGTAAATAAAATACTTATAATCGATTTGGCCTTTATCGGGGATGTGATTTTGGCCACGCCAGTGACCCGGGCCGTACGGGAGAAATGGCCTCAGGCGGAGATTACCATGCTGACGGTGCCACTGACGGAATCCGTAGCCCAGATGAATCCCTATGTGGATAAGACCCTGGTATATGATAAGCGGGGCAGTCATAAAGGGCTGAGTGGTATGTGGCGAATGGCCCAGGAATTAAAGAAGTATAAGTTCGATGTGGCCATTTGTATGAATTTTGCCCTGCGGGGGGCAGTGGTGGCCTGGTTAGCCCGTATACCATACCGGTTGGGGTATGATGCCCAGCATGGCAGTTGGTTCTTGACTTGGGCGGCCGGCCACATTCGTAAGGGTATAAAGCACGAAACGGAAAACCATTTGGAGGTATTGGAGCCCTGGGGCTTCTCCACGGCGGATACCTCTTTAACCTTGGCTCCTCCAGAGGAAGCCGTGTCTTCCTTAGAGGAAAAAATGGCGGATCAGGATATTGCAAAGGGGAAGTATTATGTAGTTTGCCCTCTTGGCAGCTATGAGCGCAAGAACATGCCCCTACCCATGGCAGCCCAGCTGATTCGGGAGCTGAACAGTCGCTTGCCGGTATACCTTATTGGGGGCAACAAGGAAAAAATCGACCTAATGGGCTATGCCCAAGCCGGTAAAATTAACGAAGGTCATGTTTTGGCAGGTACCCTTAATTTACAGGAGTTGACGGTATTCATTCAAAATGCGGCGGGGATGGCCAGCGTGGATACCGGTCCGATGCACATTGCCCAAGCAGTAAATTGTCCCACGGTAGCGATATTTGGTCCAACGGATCCCAAAGTTTGGGGGCCAAGAAATGCCAACAGCGGCTATATTTACACTCACGAGCCTTGCTCTCCTTGTTGGGGTAAGGGAGAGTGTCAGGATAATATCTGCATAAAAAAACTAAAAGCGAAGGACATATATGAAAAGCTACAATAACATTCTGGTCATAAACCTTATGCACATCGGGGATTTAATGCTGGTGACACCGGTATTGAGAACCTTGCGGGCCAACTATCCTACAGCACGGATTTCCCTGCTGGCGGACAAGAAACTGGCGGATTTGGTGGTACATAATAAATGGCTGGATGAGTGTCTGTTAATCGATAAAAAAGGGGCGGACAATCGCCTGCCGGCCTTTATAAAATATATACAGAAGGTCCGGCATAATAATTATGACCTGGTAATAAATCTCCATCGTAATGAACGGGCATCAGCCCTGGCGGCCTTCAGTGGTGCCAAGACGATTGTGGGCTATAGCAAGCCAGGATTTTCCCTGTTTTTTACCAAGACAATGAATAATCCATCGGTGGCGCATCATATTGGGCGGGGACCCTTTCATTTGTTGCCGCCCTATAAGTATGTTCCCGGGTGGAAACATCAGGTACATGCCCACTTGGAAGTTTTAAAGGAAGCTCTGGGGATTGAAAAAATTGATGATGGCGGTCTGGAAATGTGGGTTGAACCGTCGATTACGGAAAAAACTGCCAAACTGTGGCAGGAAAATTTTCCAGCGGATACCAAGGTAGTGGCCTTTAACATCGGGGCCAGCTGGATTACCAAGCGGTGGCTGGACAGCTATTTTGCCCAGTGTGCCGATGAATTGCTGGAAAAGGGCTATGGGGTAGCCTTTTTTGGTGGTCCCATGGACACAGAGATTGTGGAAAAATGCATCAGTCAAATGCAGCACAAAGATAGTTCCCTTATCAAGATTTTTACTGGTAAGCTATCTCTGGCAGAGCTGGCGGCTATGCTGAAACGTTGTGCCCTGTTCTTGACTACGGATTCCGGCCCTATGCATGTGGGGGTATCACAAGGGGTGCCAGTGGTTACCATGTTTGGCGCCTCGCCAGTGCCAGGCTTTTACCCTTATGATGCCAAGGCGGTACTCATTAAGGCGCCAGAAAAGTGCCACCCCTGTGGGATTCATGACTGCCCACGGACTGGAGAGAACCAATTGGCTTGTATGAAAAATATTCCCGTAGCCGTTGTTATGAAGTATGTTTGGGAGCTATTGGAAAAATACGAGGATTTAGCAGGAAATGTACCCCGGGAATACGGGGCCTATGCCTGTCGGGTTATAGATTTGACGCACGAGGATTAAGGAGGATATCATGGCCACAAAAAAAGACAGATTAAAGAAATTTGTTACTACCGGAATGTCCAAGGTACACATTCTGGTGGTGGGTGATGTAATGCTGGATAAGTATTATTACGGGGAAGTTACCCGAATTTCTCCGGAGGCACCGGTGCCAATTACTCGAGTGGTGGATACCAAGGATACCATGGGTGGTGCCGCCAATGTAGCGCATAATCTGGCCCTCTTGGGTTGCCAGACCTCCATTGCTGGTTTTGTAGGGGACGACTATCATTGTAAGACCCTCATTGATAAATTTATTTCCCGGGGAATTGACTATAAAGGCATTATTTATCGGGAAGAGCCAACTACTACTAAGTTGAGAGTTATTGGCGGCCATCAGCAGATGCTGCGGTTGGATTTTGAAGATACGGAGCCGGTGAAGCCACTGTACGCCAACAGGTTGATAAATTATGTGGAGCAGACCCTGGAAAACGGTTTGGACGCGGTAGTTATTTCCGACTATGGCAAAGGTGCCTGCACCGAGGATGTGTGCAGCAGTATCATTGAGTTGTGTAATAATGCCGAAGTACCGGTATTTGTCGACCCGAAGGGGCGGGAGTGGGACAAATACATGAATGCCGATTTTATCACTCCTAATGTGAAGGAAATAAATGCCATTTTGGAAAAGCCGATCAAGAATCGGGATGAGGCTATCCAGCAGGCGGCTAATTACATAATGAGCAAATTCAAAATAAAGAATGTTTTGGCCACTCGTTCCGAATGTGGCTTGTCCATGGTAACCCCGAAGCAGGTGACCCATATTCCTACCAAATCCCAGGAAGTATTTGATGTATCTGGTGCCGGCGATACGGTAATTGCCGTATTTGCCTTGGGTATTGCCGGGGGACTCCAGCCACGGGAGGCCGCTTATCTGGCTAACCTGGCTGCCAGTGTAGTTGTGGCTAAGCTGGGTACCTATGCCGTAAGCAAGGAAGAATTGGAAACAGTATTAATGCAGCAGTTGCAGGAGGAAGCTAAATGATTATTGTAACCGGAGGAGCCGGTTTTATCGGCAGCAATATTGTCAAGGAACTGAATCGCCAGGATCGCAGTGATATATTAATCGTGGATGATTTGAATAACCGGAAAAAGGAAAATCAGTCCTATCGCAATTTGCGGGGCCTGAAGTTCATTGACTATATGCACAAGGATGATTTTCTGGCCGCAATCCAGAACAAGGAATTTGACGGAGTGGATGTGGACGTAGTGTTCCACGAAGGTGCCTGCTCCGATACTATGGAATATGATGTTAATTACATGATGAAGGCCAATTACGAGTATTCCAAGGCTGTACTGCATTTTTGCATGGAGCATCGGATTCCGTTTTTGTATGCTTCTTCCGCCTCTACCTATGGTGGTGGCGAGAATGGCTTCCGGGAAGGGGACGAATGCGAAGATGCCTTGAACCCGTATGCCTATTCCAAGCTCTTGTTTGATCGGTATGTACGTCAGGTATTGTCCGACGCCCAGAGCCAGATTGTGGGCTTAAAGTATTTCAATGTTTATGGCCCTCAGGAGCATCATAAGGGCAATATGGCCTCCATTTTCTATCAGCTGTATCATCAGGTAAAGGACACCGGTGTTTGCCGTCTGTTTGAGGGCTACGGTAACTTCAGCGATGGTACGCCAATACCTAATGGCGGCCAGAAACGGGATTTTATCTATGTTAAGGACGTTGTAAAGGTTAATCTCTGGTTCTGGAAAAATCAGGGACCTAGCGGCATTTATAATTGCGGCACTGGTACTGCCCATACCTATAATGAGGTGGCGGACAGTGTTATCAAGGCCTTGGGAACTGGTAAGATTGAATATCGGGATTTTCCGGAGGTATTGAAGGGAAAATACCAGAATTATACTCAGTCCGATACCACCAAGTTGCTGGAAGCTGGCTATGATGAGGGCTTTTACGATATGTACGAAGCCGTAAAGGAATATTGCGATTTCCTGGATGCTGGTGGTTACTTTAAATACGGTAAATAATATGAACAAGGCTGTATTTTTTGATCGGGACGGCACCCTGAATGAGGAGGTCCACTATCTGCACAAGGTGGAAGATTTTGTGTGGACAAAGGGGGCCGTTGAAGCAATAAAATATTGCAATGATAACGGCTATTTGGCCATTGTGGTTACCAATCAAAGCGGGGTAGCCCGGGGCTATTACCCGGAAGAGGATATTATGACTTTGCATCACTGGATGAACGCCGATTTGGAGTCCTATGATGCCCATTTGGATGCTATTTACTATTGTCCCCACCATCCCCAGGGAATGGTTAAAGAATATGCGATTGAGTGCCAATGTCGCAAGCCCTTGCCAGGGATGCTGTTACAGGCCCAAAGGGATTACGATATTGATTTATCCGCCTCCTATCTCATTGGTGATGGGGAGCGGGATGTGAAATGTGCTCAAGCCGCCGGGGCTACTGGCATCTTGTTCACCGGTGGCAACCTGTATGAGGCTTTGGTACAGGGGATACAGAAAAAATAACGATTTAGAGGATATGTCATGAAGTTTATTCAGATTGCCCATGCAATTACCAAGGATGATGCTGCCAGCCGGCAGCTCTTAAATATGGATGCCATGCTCCGGGAGCTGGGCTACGCAACCGCTATGTACGCCCATAAGGTGGATGAGCGCCTGAAAGATCAGGTAAAGTCCATGGAGGATTTTGCCGCTGACAAGGCCGATATTGTAATATACCACATGACTACGGGTACCTCCTTTAATGAATGGGTGGCGAAATATCCCCAGAAAATCGTATTGTTTTATCACAATATTACTCCCGCTAGGTTTTTCTTTGGTAATGCCTGGGGTTCCTGGTGGAAGTGTATCAAGGGGCGGCGTCAGCTCAAGAAAATCGCCGCTAATAGTTTTTTTGCCTGGGGAGCATCGGAGTACTCCCGCAAGGAACTGGCTGCTTTGGGGATGCAACATACCAAGCAAATGTCCATAGTGGTGGAGCCGGAAAAGTATACCTGCTATAAGCCTTTGCCGGACATGGTAGAAAAATACCGCGATGATATGACCACTATCCTGATGGTGGGGCGGGGAGTTCCGCATAAAAAGCTGGATGAAGCCATCGCTGCAGTGGCTTGGTACAAGGAACATATTGCTAAGGAGATTCGCCTGGTATTGGCAGGCAACATCAAACCAAGCTACGGCAAAAAGCTCCATAAAATGGTGCAGGAGCATAATTTGATGGATAATGTAATATTTACCGGACAGATTTCCAATGAGGCATTATGCACCTGGTATCAGCTTACGGATTGTGTACTGTCCTTGAGTGAACATGAAGGTTTTTGCGTTCCGTTGGTGGAAGGCATGATCTTTGCTAAGCCAGTATTTGCCTTTGCCTGCTCGGCGGTGCCGGAGACCTTGGGAAAAGCCGGAGTGCTCATAGAGGATAAATCTCCGGAAAATATTGCTAAAACTATTAATCAGGTACTAAATGATACGGCGAAACTGGCGGAGCTGCAGGCCGGTCGTCAGCAGCGGCTCCAGGATTTGTCTTATGGCAATCTGCTGGAGCAGTTTAGGCAGGATATTCAGGAAATTATTGCGCTGAAAGCGGAATTACTATAAAGGATGTGTAACCTGTAGCATGGCAAAGCTTACGGCCTTGATTTTGGCCAAAAACGAGGAAAAGAATATTGGTGACTGTATAAAAAGTGTACTTTTTGCCGATGAAATACTGGTAATCGATGATTACAGCACGGATAAAACAGCGGCAATAGCTGAGAGCTTGGGGGCCAGAGTTATTCAACATGCCATGGACAATAACTGGGGGCAGCAAAAGACCTTTGGCATAGAGCAGGCTACTCATCCCTGGATTTATTTGTTGGATGCGGATGAACGGGTGACGGAGCCCTTGCAGGAGGAAATTCTTAAGGCTATAAACCAGGAGGAAAAATTTGTTTATTACAATGCCCGGCTCAATCATTTTTGCGGCAAGGTGGTAAGACACAGCGGTTGGTTTCCTGATTACGGCATCCATCTCATTCCCAAGGATGGCTCCTATGTTACCGGCTATGTTCACGAGGAGATTCATTATAAATATCCTGTGAAAAAACTGCCAAAAAGTGCTTACCTGTTGCACTATACCTATGTATCCTGGGAACAGTATTTGCGCAAGCTGAATACTTACACCACTTTGGGGGCCCGGAAAAAATTCGATGCAGGTAAACGGGCCAATGTTTTGGATATAATCTTTCACCCGCTGTTTGGTATGTTTAAAATATTCTTTATTCAGCGGGCTTTTTTGGACGGTCTCACTGGGTGCTTTTTAACGGTTGCCCATGGGGTTAGCGTATTTATGAAATATTCCAAGCTGTATTATTTGGGTAAGGGAGTAGGTTTGCCCGAGGAATCATCTCCGGAGACCAAGGCTAACAAGGAATGAGTTGATATTATGAGTGAAAACCAGCTCCAAAGCTATCGGGCTTTGGGTCAGCAGATATATGATATAAGAAAAACACGGGAAGCCCGCCGCTATTATGTTTTTTTATTGCGCTCTTTGCGGTATCGGGGAAAGCTTAATGCCTTGCAGCGGCATTTTACCAGCACACCGCTCCTAACGGAAATTCAAAAGCTGTATCCCTTTGTGTATGAGCAGCCTACCCGGGCCTTTTTTTACAATAAATCCACCTTTGAGGAGCGGGAGGAAATCGTTAAACAGCACATGGATTATTTGACTAAGGTTTTGCAGCCGGAAACTATCTTGGATATTTACCGGGAGAAAAACATCCCGTTGTGGGAAGGACCGGAAATTGATGGGAAACGGTTTTGGGCCTGCATTTATTACGAACCGGGTCAGCGTAAGGAGGGCATCTTGTCCGTTATGCTGCGACTGGACCAGGAGCCACTGTATCAGATAATCTTTTGGATTGCCCCGGATAAGCAGGGGGATTGGTCCATGTGGATTGGGGCCATGCAGGGACCTAATATGTCCGATGCCAAGGATGTGATTAAGAAAATCACCAAGGCTTGCCACAGCTATCGGACGAAAAATCTTATTTTGTATATTGCCCAGGCAGTGGCTCGGGGATTAGGCTTAAAAAAGATTTATGCGGTAACTAATTATGGTTATTATGCCAACAATCACGTCCGGGTGGATCGAAAGCTCAAGACCTCCTTCAGTGATTTTTGGGCAGAGGCCGGGGGACATTCCACAGCTGATGAACGCTTCGATGAATTACCACTGGTGGAAAAACGCAAATCCATGGAGGAAGTCCCTACTCGCAAACGGGCAGTATATCGCCGGCGGTTTGAGCTGTTGGACGAGATAGATGCCGCCGTGGACAAGCGTATCCAAGAAATTGGTCGGTAAGTATAATACAATAATTTCAAGGAGCGATTACATTGAAAAAGTGCAATAAGAAGTATCTTTTGCATAGTTTGTTATTTGGGTTATTAGCATTTAGTGTATATATTTTATCTAGTAAGGGGATGTTTGCCGATGGGCACGTGACGCGAAATGCCTTTGCCCAGCTGGCCTTCATTCCTTTCGCTTTTTTGGTGCAGGTTGTTACGGGGAGAAGCGTTTTTTTTAAGCGTTATTTGCCGGAATATTTAATCTGGGCTATTTGGACAATAGCTCTGCCGGTGGCAATGTATATGGAGTACAACATCGCTCAGGATTGGATTCGCTTTAAGGGTGAAACCCTCTTTGGCCATGGTATGTTGCTGGGACTTATCCTCCTGCGGGTGATAGTATTTGATTGGGTGAAAAATCCCTTAGGTTACGTGCTTCACGGATTGGTGTATGTATTCATGTGGCTGTTGCCCATAGTCCAGGTTATTTATCATTCCATCTACGGGGAATTTATCTCCACTGGGGCGATTATTGCTTTGCAGCAGACTGATCCCAAGGAGTCCCTGGAGTGGATAATGACCTATGTAAAAGTACCAGTTCTTTTGTTGTTGGGTGTTGTTCTGTTGCTCATTGGCAGCCTTCCAGGTGTATATGAGCTAAAAATTTATTGCAAAAAAAATTCCCAGGTACAGTTCCTGGGAAAAAAATCTTTGGTAATTATCAGCTTAATAATTTGGAGTGCCACGTTAATGAAACTGTTTCCCATGGTGGGAGTGGTTGATCAATGGAAGGAACAAAGGCTCTTACAGTTTGAAGAACAACGCTTCAATGATAACTATGAGGAACGATTTGCCGGGATTCAGGTACACCCTAAATACAATTTAACTAAGGGTACATATATTATTGTTGTAGGGGAATCAGAATCCAGGGATTATATGAAAGCATATAATCCTGAATACAAATATAATAACACGCCGTGGCTGTCCAGTATGGCAGTGGATGACAACATGATAATCATGGATAAGGTTTATGCCTGCTATAATCTTACCAAGATAGCTTTGGGTACGGGTTTTACCGAAGCTAGTCAATATAATGATATAACCTTTATTAATTCCATGTCCCTGTTGGATATTGCAAAAAAACGGGGATATAAAACCTATTGGTTTTCTAACCAGATTGGGGAACAATTTAATGAAGTTCCGATACATATGGTGGCTAGACGGGCCGATACGGTAAAAATATCTACTAATGAATATGATGATGGGTTATTGCCTTTGCTTTCCACTATTGACCCCAACGAGAGCAATCTCATTATTCTTCATTTGGCAGGAAGTCATGCTCGTTATGTGTGTCGTTTTCCGGATAATGAACGGGTATTTGAAGAGCGTTCCAACGAAGGTGATTACGCCAATAGTGTCTATTTTACGGATAGATGTTTGCAGCAGGTATTTGACTATGCCAAAGCAAACTTAAATCTCCAGGCTATGTTGTATTTTTCTGATCATGGTGAGGATTACGATTTGGGCCATGGACCAGCCATAAAAAAATGGAGTACTCTTCGTATTCCCATGTGGATTTATTTGTCACCCCAATATCGGGAAGTTCATCGGGAAGAAACGGCTAATCTGCTCTTACACCAGCATGCCTATTTTACCAATGACATGTTATATAATACTCTTTGTGGACTTTTGGATATGCCATCCAACCATTATCGGTCGGTGGAGGATTTGACCTCCAAGGAATACAACTTTACCAGGGATACCTTATTTGCCTTTAACCGCCAGGTACCAATAGCTGATGATAACGGCCAATCCGATTTTGAGTATTTGGATACCAGTAAAAACTATGTCCAGTTGGTAACTGAAAAAAGATAATAGATGGTAAAATAAAAGCTATCGTTGTATTGAGATTTTAGAGGCTCAGTTACGATAGCTTTTTGTTATGTGATAAAGACGGCAATTATTTATTCATTACTGGTCTCCGAACTACTTTGCGGCCGGCGATTACTTCCTTGCGCTTGCAGTGCGGGCATTCATTTTCAATAATGCCGGTGTAGCCACAGATAGGGTCCCGGTCTACCGGATGGTTAATGGAGAAATACCCCATGTTGGCATCGTGCATGGCCCGAACCAGTTTCTCGAAAGCTTTGACATTTTTCGATGGGTCACCGTTCATTTCCACATAGGCAATGTGACCGGCATTACACAATTCATGGTATGGAGCCTCAATGCGGATTTTATCCAGGGCCATAATGTCGTAATATACCGGCACATGGGAGCTGTTGGTCATATACTCCCGGTCAGTTACGCCGTCAATTTTGCCGAACTTCTTCCGGTTAGCCCGCTGGAACTGTCCTGCCGTAGATTCCGCCGGGGTACCAAAACAGGTCCAGTTCATGCTTTCTTCCTTGGTGTAATCATCCGTTTTTTGGCGAATGTGGCCCACGATTTCCAGACCCAGCTTCTGGGCTTCCTCACTTTCACCGTGGTGTTTGCCAATGAGGGCTACCAAACATTCTGCCAAACCGCAGAAGCCAATAGAATAGGAGGCATGCTTCAACACATCGGCAATGGAATCTGATGGACGCAGCTGGTCGCTATCCATCCAGATGCCCTGGCCCATCAAGAATGGGTAATTGTAAACATGCTTATGTTTAATGGTCTGCAGTCTAAACAGCAGATAATCATGGCTGATCTGAATATATTTATCCAACAGGCACCAGAACTTATCCATGTTGCCATCAGCCTCCAAAGCCAGCTTTGGCAGGTTAATGGTGGTAAAGGAGAAATTGCCCCGGCTGCCTACTTCGCTAGGACCGTTTACATTACCGATGGTCCGGGTACGGCAACCCATGGTGGCAATAACCGTATTATAGTTACCTGGCTTGTAGTACTGGAGGTTATATGGTGCATCCACATTAACAAAGTTCGGGAACAGGCGCTTGGCACTGGTCTTGCAGGCCTGCTGGAACAAATCATAGTTCGGATCCCCTGGGTTATAGTTGACTCCCGCCTTCAACTGGAAGACGGAAATCGGGAAGATGGCTGTTTCTCCATTCCCCAAACCGTTCCAAATGGCATTCATGACTTCCCGCATAGCCAGACGGCCTTCCGGAGAAGTATCCATACCATAGTTGATGGAGCTGAATGGTACCTGGGCGCCGGCCCGGCTGTGGAGGGTGTTGAAGTTATGAATCAGGGCCTCCATAGCCTGATGGGTTTCCTCAGTGGTATCATCACAGGCCAATTTATAAATGTTGGCTCCATCCAAGGTCAGATCTGGCTGGGTATCCATAATAGCTGGTGGTAAAATTTTGGCCAAAGCGTCAGCAATAGCACGGATAATGCTATCATTAGCTATTGGTTCCCCATCGGTAAATGGGCAACGGCTGTAGTCCATGGCTTCTGTAAAGGCCTGACGGAAGGCTTTGGCGGTGAACAGGTCCTTGCCACCAAACCGATACAGGCAGGCTTTATAGGACTCTTCCGCTAAAGATTTACGGAAGGTCTTGCCAACACCCTCAGCCATGGCATAGTCAAAGGCATTAATGGACTGGCCACCAAACATATCATTCTGATTGGACTGGATAGCAATACAAGCTAACGAAGCGTAGGCTCGAATGGAATTTGGCTCCCGCAAAAAACCGTGGCCGGTGGAAAATCCTCCGTGGAATAACTTCAACAGGTCAATCTGGCAGCAGTTCAAAGTAATCAGGGAAAAATCCTTGTCATGAATATGAATGTAGTTTTCCCGGTCCGCCTTGGCAAATTCCTCCGGCAGCATATAGTTATCCACAAAATGCTTGGCACCCTCGGCTCCCAGCTTAAGCATAATACCCATGGAGGCATCGGTGTTGATATTGGCATTGTCCCGCTTCATATCGGAGTCCACCGCATCTGCGAAGAAAATGTCCCGATAGCTGTTCATGAGATGCTTCTGGGCTTCGCGCCGATTGGTATGGTGCTGGCGATACATGATGTAGCGCTTGGCCACCTCATAGAAATTCTGCTCCATGAGGGTCTTTTCCACCACATCCTGAATATCTTCCACGTTGATATTTTCCCAATTAGCAATGGCTTCTTCAACTAATCCGGCCACCCGCTTGATGTCCTTGGTGGTCATGGAATCATTGACAGCTTTGCTGGCACCGGCAATGGCATTATAGATTTTTTCCGAATCATAATCCACAACCACACCGGAGCGCTTGATTACATGCTTTAACTTCATTTATTCGCACATTCCTTTCGTATGCAGCCTTCCCTTCGGGGAAGAGTTTTTTCTTAAACTATCCTATATAGAATACATCATTTCATTTCACATAACAATTCTTGATTTTTTACTAGGTTTGTGCTAGACAATGGGTGTAAAATAGAGTAGAATAACTCGACTGATATCAATAAATAATTTATAGTAATATAATGAAATGTATAAATGATAGTTATAGGAGTGTGATGGAGCAATGTTTAAGAAGACGAAGATTGTATGTACCATGGGACCGACTACTGACAAGCCGGGGGTAATTGAGGAATTGATGAAAAACGGCATGAACTGTGCCCGGTTTAATTTCTCCCATGGTGATCATAAAGAGCAGCTGGGCCGCATTGAACGGGTGCGGGAAGCAGCCCGTCATACGGATAGCATTCTGCCCCTTTTGTTGGATACCAAGGGGCCGGAGATGCGCCTGGGTGAATTCAAAAATGGTAAAGTACAGCTGGAAAAGGGCAATAAATTCGTCCTCACTCATTCCGATGAACCTGGGGATGAGCATGGGGCACCTATTAGCTACAAGAACCTGTATCAGGAGGTAAAGGCTGGGGATACTATTCTCCTTTCCGATGGTCTGGTGGGTTTGCAGGTAACGGAAATCCAGGGCAAGGATATTATTACCACCATTCTGAATAACGGCCCAATGAGCACCCGTAAGCGGGTAGCAGTACCAGGGGTTGCTGTTGGCCTGCCACCTATTTCCGAGCAGGATGAAAAGGATATTATCTTTGGTATTGAGCAGGATATGGATTTTGTGGCAGCATCCTTTATTCAGCGGGCCAGCGATGTCCAGGCTATTCGGGAATTAATTAAATCTCATGATGGCCATATGGATATTATCGCCAAGATTGAAAACTTGGAGGGCGTTAAGAATATTGATGAAATAATTGCCGCTGCCGACGGAATTATGGTAGCCCGGGGGGATCTTGGTGTAGAGATTCCTGCCGAGGATGTTCCGGTAATTCAAAAGGATATTATTAAGAAATGTAACAAGGCGGGCAAGCTGGTAATCGTGGCTACCCAGATGCTGGAATCCATGACCAGCAATCCGCGGCCAACCCGGGCAGAGGTATCCGACGTGGGTAATGCGGTATATGATGGCACCGATGCCATTATGCTCAGTGGTGAGACTGCCAGCGGGGATTACCCGGTGGAGGCCGTACAGACCATGAGCAAGATTGCTTGCCGGATTGAGTCCTCCATTGATTACGAAAACCGGTTTGCCACCAAGGGCGTGGAACACAAGAAGAGCATCACCGATGCGGTGGCGCACTCCACGGTGCAGCTGGCCTATGAGTTGGATGCTACCGCCATTATCACCCCAACTGAAACAGGCTTTACCACCCAGATGGTATCCAAATATCGGCCACAGGCCACAATCATTGCCTATGCCACCACCTCCAAGGTGGCCCGTCAGCTGAATCTCCGCTGGGGTGTGCAGCTGGTGAATGGCCGCATTTGGGATGACGAACCAGATCGCACTGGTGCCTCCATTGCGGCGGCCCTTCGTTCCGGTCTCGTGGAAAAGGGCGATATTGCAGTGGTTACTTCTGGAATCACCATGAGCAAGGGCAACAATACCAACAAAATTCAGATAAGAACCATTGACTGATAGATACCCTTGTATTTCCTAATTATTTATGTTATGATACAATACAATGTGAAAAGGGATAGGAGGTCCGTAGAGTGCTTACGGTTTTGATGGTAATAGATGCATTAGTGGCTATTGTTCTGATTGGTTCAGTACTGGCCCAGTCCCCTAAGTCCGCCGGTATGGGCTTGGGCGGCGGTAATGATACCGTGTTCAGCAGCAGCGCCCGGGGTATGGATGCCCTGTTGGCTCGTGTCACTGTTGTTTTTGCAATACTCTTTGCGGTGGTTACTTTGTTTATTGCAAAGATGACCATGTAATGGAAACTTTAAAGCGTTCTCTATCCCTGATTTATCCGAGGTAGTGGACGCTTTTTATTTTAGGAGGATAATTCCGATGATAATCCGTGGTGGCGAACCGTTTTTCTTGCCGGGAGGCCCACATGGGGTACTTTTGATACATGGTTTTACGGGCATTCCGGGAGAAATGTTGCTCCTGGGGCAATATTTGCATGCCCAGGGTTATACCGTACTGTGCATGCGGTTGGCGGGTCATGGTACCACTCCTATGGATATGTCCCATATGTCCGGCGAGGATTGGTATTCCTCGGTATGCGATGGCTATTCCCTGCTCACGGGTTGCTGTGAGAAAATTTCCGTGGTAGGTCAGTCAATGGGAGGATTGCTGGGACTTTTATTGGCGGCTGATGTCAAGGTAAATTCCTGTTGTTCTTTGGCTACGCCAATTTATATTCATGAGGATAAGCAGCTGTATCGGTTGCCACCGAAGGAATTATGTCAAAATAAGTTCTGGCCGAAAAAACGACGGATGTATACGGATATTCCCCCGGAATGCAACGCGTCCTATGGGGAATATCCCATGATGTCCATTCATGAGCTGTTAAAGCTCATCGACAAAGGAAAGCAGGAGCTGCCTCGGATAAAATGTCCTCTGTTGGTTATGCAAAGTCATAACGACCATACGGTACGGGATCGGAGTGCCCAGCACATTTATGACCGGACTGGCAGCTACGAAAAGGAACTGGTGTGGCTGGAGGAGTCCGGGCATTTAATTACCATTGGCTGTGAGCGGGATAAGGCCTTCCGTGTGGTGGGAGATTTTTTAGATAAATATAAATAGCAGAAAGGTTTTACCTTTATGAAACGAACGAAACAACATAAGAAAATAGAAAAGAATTATAAGAAATCACCCAGAAAATCGGTGATAAAAGATGTGGATGCCAGTGAGCTTGTCACTGGTATTTTATCCTTGTCCAGCCGGGGCTTTGGCTTTGTGGTGCCAGAGGGTATGCAGAAAAATGAAGATGATATTTTCATCCTGAAATCCGGGCTGAATACCGCCATGAACGGGGATAAGGTTCAGGTCCGACTGTTGCCGCAGGCACAGGTAACACCTGGCCGGGCCCGGGAGGGAGAAGTTTATAAAATACTGGAGCGGGCCAACAGCAAAATTGTGGGGATTTTCGCCGCCAGTCGGAATTTTGGTTTTGTATCCCCGGATGATACCCGTATAAAAGAGGATATTTATATTCCTGCCGGTAAGTTTTTGGGAGCTGCCACTGGAGACAAGGTGGTGGTGGAAATCACCCAATGGCCGGAGAACGGCTTGAAGGCTGAGGGAACTGTAGTGGAGGTTTTGGGTAAATCCGGGGCTCCAGGAGTGGATATTTTATCCATCATGCGTCAGTACGATTTGGCGGAGGAGTTTCCTGCTGTGGTGCAGCAGGCAGCCAATGCCGTGGAGCAGACCATCAAGGCCGAGGAACACATCGGTGTCAATGGCCGGGAGGATCGTCGGGACCTGAAAATTGTCACTATTGACGGTGAGGACGCCAAGGACTTGGATGATGGTGTATATGTGGAAAAACGCCCGGACGGCAGCTTCTTCTTGGGGGTGTATATCGCCGATGTTAGCTGGTATGTACGGGAAAATGAACCATTGGATATAGAGGCCCAGGCCCGGGGCACCAGTGTGTACTTGGTGGATCGGGTGGTACCAATGCTGCCCAAGGAGCTTTCCAATGGCATTTGCAGCCTGAATGCCGGAGTGGACCGTCTCTCCATGGCCTGTGAAATGGAAATAAGCCCTGAGGGTGAGGTAAAAAAATATAAAATTTTGCCGGTGGTGGTTCATGTATATCGCCGGTTGACCTATACCTTGGTGAATAAGATTCTGGTGGAGCGGGACAAGGATTTTTGCCGGGATAATGAGGATATATTGCCAATGCTCTATACCCTGGAAGAAGTTCGCAATGCTATGTATAAGCATCGCCATCGTCGGGGATCCATTAATTTTGAAATTCCGGAAATCAAGGTTAAACTGGATGAAAAGGGTCGGGCAGTAGGTCTGAAGAAACGGGTTGGCAACTTAGGGGAATCCATTGTGGAGCAGTGTATGCTGGCGGCTAATGAAACGGTGGCAGAGCATATGTGTCGCCGTAAGCAGCCATTTATGTACCGGGTTCATGAGCAACCGGAGCCAACGAAGATAGAGGCCCTGAATAAATTGATGAATACCTTCGGTCTGCATGTGCGGTCCTCTGCTGAAGGAAAAGTACGCCCGAAGGAATTGCAGATTGCCTTGGAAAAGATTGCGGGACGGCCGGAGGAGCGGATTCTTAGTACCGTATCCCTGCGGTCCATGCAGCAGGCCCGCTATGCAGCGGAGAATCTGGGCCATTTTGGCCTGGCAGCGGAGTTTTATACCCATTTTACCTCCCCAATTCGCCGGTATCCGGACTTGATTGTCCATCGGCTCCTTAGGGAGAGCTTTCCTACGGGTTCCATTCCTAAGAACCGGCGGGAAAAATTGCTGGAAAAATTGCCGGAAATGGCAGAGCATGCCTCGAAGCGGGAGCGGATTGCTGTGTCTGCGGAGCGGGATACCACCGATTTGAAGAAGGTAGAATACATGACTCAGTTTGTGGGGGATACCTTTGAAGGTATCATCAGCAGTGTGACCGGCTTTGGCTTCTTCGTGGAACTGGACAACGGCGTGGAGGGACTGGTGCATCTCACCACACTGAAGGACGATTATTATGATTATATAGAGTCCCGTTACGCCTTGGAGGGTAACCATCATCATCGGGTATATCAGCTGGGTGATACGGTGGAAGTGGTGCTGGTACGGGCCAGCATCGAGGAAAAAGCCTTGGATTTCGTGGTGAAGGATAATTGTGATCCACGGGCCCTGCATATGGCTAATTCTTCCGACCGCAAGGGTAAGGAAAAAGGCTCCAAGGAGGATAAAAAATCCCGCAAGGGAAAATCCACCAAAGAAAAAACTAAGACCAGCCGTCGGGATAAGGAAGGCAAGAAAGCCAAGGCTGCCTCCAAGGAAAAGAGCCAAAAGGTCATAAAGAAGATTAAGAAAACCAAGATGAACAAGAAAAATAAACACGACCACAAGGGCAAAAAGCGTCGCATGCCAGACATTATAGCTGAGATATGATGCCTGCCTAAAGGATTAGGAGCATAGCTCCGTCGGTGGTAATGTAGTTTCTATATGAATGCGTTATGCCTTCCCCTCTGGGGAAGGCGCCCCCGCAGGGGGCGGATGAGGTATCAATAAACATGGGAAGAAAAAACGAAGGCATTAAAATAGTTTGCGAAAACCGTAAGGCCCGCCATGATTATTTTATTCATGACACCTATGAGGCTGGATTGGTTTTGCAGGGAACAGAGGTAAAATCCCTGCGGGAAGGCCGGGCCAACCTAAAGGACAGTTATGGGGAAATCAAAAATGGGGAAATATTTATTGTGAATATGCATATAAGCCCCTATGATCACGGAAATATTTTTAATCACGACGAACGCCGTCCCCGCAAGCTTTTGATGCATAAATCAGAAATAATAAAATTATTTAGTAAGACCCGTGAGAAGGGTTTTACCATAGTTCCGTTGAAAATATACTTTGTTAAGGGTAAAGCGAAAATTGAAATTGCTTTGGCCAGTGGTAAGCATAATTATGACAAACGGCAGGACCTGAAGGATAAGGCCGTGCGCCGTGACGTAGAGCGGGACTTAAGGGGCAGAGGATAATGGCAATGCCCTCCCCTCTGGGGAGGGTGCCCGAAGGGCGGGTGAGGTTCCACCCGAAGGGATTTTCATAATTAAGCATTTCTAATACATTAAGTATAGGGGGGATTTTGATGATAAAGAATATAGCAGTATTGACCAGTGGCAATGACTGTCCCGGCATGAATGCCTGCATTCGCTCGATAGTTCGGACAGCCATCCATAACAATTTGCATATTTGGGGTGTCCGGAACGGTTATCGGGGCCTTATTGCCGATGAAATCCAAGAGTTGAATACTCGCAGTGTAGGGGACATGATTCAGCGGGGAGGTACTTTCTTGGGGATAGCCCGCAGCGGCGAATTCTTTGAAGAGGAAGGCCGCAAACAGGGGTATGAAAACCTGAAAAAACATGGTATTGAAGGCCTGATTGTTATTGGTGGCAGTGGCAGCATCAAGGGGGCGGCTACCATGAGCCAGGAATTCGGTATGCCGGTAATTGGTATTCCAGGTACTATTGAAAACGATGTTTGGGGTACGGATTACACCATTGGTTCCGATACTGCAGCTAATACAGTAGTAGATGCCATTAATAAGCTCCGGGATACTGCCAGTGCTCATCGGCGCATTGTACTCATTGAAGTTATGGGAAAGACTTCTGGATGGTTGGCCATGACGGCGGGAATTGCCGGCGGAGCAGAATATGTATTAGTACCGGAAACCAAGTTCAATATCGACCAGATTTGTGAGGAAATCCGGGCTGATTATGCAGCTGGCAAGCGGTACAGCCTGCTGGTAGTGGCTGAGGGGGCCGCTTCTGCCACAGAACTGGGGAAGCAGATTCAGGAAAAGACGGAAATCGATACCCGGGTTACCATTCTTGGTCATATTCAGCGGGGCGGTTCACCTACAGTTTCCGATCGCATCAATGCCAGCCTTTTGGGGGAGAAGGCGGTGCTTGCCATGGCGGAAGGGAAAAAAGATATCGTCGTGGGCTTTGATACTGGTGTAGTGGTAGAAATTCCAATTGATGAGGCCACTAACAACCGCAAAACTTTAGATACAGAATTCATTCGACTTGCAAAAGTTTTGGCATAAATTTACAATACAAAGTATATATAAAACTATTTCTTACGGGGGGCAATTGGGCGTATGAATGATTTGAAAGTGACAGCAAAAATCTTGATATTGGTGGCTATCAGTGCTATCGGTATGCTGTTTGTGGGCTATAGAGGATATTCCTCTATTAATGCTGAAGCAGAGGCACTGAATTTTCTGTATGAGCGGGAATTGCAGTGTGTAAATCTCATTGGTGAAGCTACTGAAACCATGCGGACCATCCAGGTTCGTTCCATGCAGGCTATAGCTGATCCGGCGCGGGCCGATGAGGTTATGAAGACTCAGGCCAAGGATATTAAGAATTTTGATGAAACCTTGGAGGCTTATGGCGAGAAAATAAAGGATAAGTCAGAAAGTGTAGCCAAGTATAATGAGACCAAAAAGAGCTGGGAGAAGTTCAAGGTTTCCTTGCCAGCAGTTATTGCTGCTGTTAAAGCCAACGGTTCCGAGGCAGGTACTGCGGAATATAACCGGGCCGGTAAGCAGGATACCGTGGTTCTCCGTGATCAGCTCAAGGCAATGAGTGAAGATGCTATTGCTGAGGCTGCAGCTGTAAATGAGGCTAACAAAGAAGCCAGTGCCTCGGCAATTAATGCCATGGTTATCTGCATTGTGGCCTGCTTGGTGTTATTGTTGGTAGTAAGCTTTGTTATCATCAAGGCTATTAAGACTCCATTGAGTGACATGATTGATACCTGCTATCGTTTGAAGAGCGGTAACTTCATTGCCAACGGACAGGTTACTCGTCGGGGGGATGAATTTGGTGATGTGGAACGGGCCCTGGCTGATATGGCTAAGTCCGTAAATGGCTTCCTTAATGAAGTATCCAAGAGTGCGGAGCAGATTGCTTCCGCCTCCGAGGAGCTCACTGCCAGCTCCATGCAGTCCGCTGATGCAGCTGTATCTGTTGCCCAGTCGGTAACTGGTGCTGCTGATGTGGTAGCCGGACAGCAAACCGCTGTGGATAAGGGTACCACTGAGGTTAAGAAGATTAGTCATTCTGTAGAAAATATCAGCCGTGAAGCCGAGGAAGTGGCCTCCAGTTCCTTGCAGGCCTCCAATAAGGCCACTGCTGGTACCAGCGAAGTTAATCGTTCCGTTCAGCAGATTTATACTGTAAGGGAAAGCTCCCAGTATGCTTCCGATTTGGTAGATAAATTAGGTGAGCGTTCCAACGAGATTGGCGCCATTGTTGATACTATTTCTGACTTGGCTGGTCAGACCAACCTGCTGGCTCTCAACGCAGCAATCGAGGCTGCCCGGGCTGGTGAACAGGGCCGTGGCTTTGCCGTTGTTGCTGAGGAAGTTAGAAAGCTGGCCGAGCAGTCCGGGGATGCTGCTCAGCAGATTGCCCAGCTGATCAGCGGTATTCAGAATGATACCAGCAAGGCTGTGGATGCCATGACCAAGGGTAATGATGCTGTTATGGAAGGCACCAAATCTGTGGAAGGTCTCAGCAAAGTATTTGAGGAAATTGCTGAGATTGTTAATCAGGTTTCCGAAAAGGTCAGCCACATGTCCGAGGGTGTTCAGGAAGTTGCCCAGCAGGCTGAAGGCGTAACCCATGAAATGGGTCAGATCGACAGCGGTGCCCGTAAAGTAGCTGATGAAATGCAGTCTGTTTCTGCCGCTACTGAACAGCAGTCCGCCTCTGCCGAAGAGATAGCCTCCGCCTCCGATGCCTTGGCCAAACTGGCCCAGGATGTCCAGAGCGTTTTGAGAAGATTCAAGTTTTAAATAAAAATCAGGTCATATAACTAGGCTGCCGTATTATTACGGCAGCTTATTTTTTTCAATATTTATGTACTAATTAGTACATAAATATTGACTATATAGTACATTTTTTGTTAGAATAATATTGAAAGGAGGTGGAGCTTGTTATGGATATCGAAACCTCATACTATAACCAACAGTATACACGAGACGAGATTGATTCGATATTAGATATAATTAGGAATTGTATAATAGAGAAAAAGTATACTATTTCCATGAACCCTAAACGACAAGAGAATATCGATTTTCGTGATGAATACAATATTACGTCATCAAGAGTTGAACAGATATTATTGCAAATTACAGTTGATGATTTTTGTCATAGCCTGCAAAATAAACATAAAGGTTTTGAACATGAAGTGTTGTATGTTTTTGCACCACACGTGGAATTACATAATGTACTGGGAAATAAAGAGGTACTGTGTATATATGTTAAGTTCAACATTATAACTCAAGCTGATGATAAGTTTGTGATTGTAATATCTTTCCACAAACTCAATAAGAATATAAAGTATGCATTTTGCAACGGTTAGTTTAATTCAAACGACGTTTGGCTAGAGGAACGGAGACCTTATATCTTTGGTACCAGTCCTCGTTAATATAAAAAATACTTGGTATGGTAATATTTGAAAATAAGCAACCTGGTAATATGTAAAGCTCATTTCTCAAAAGTTTTGCAAGCAAATCCTTAAATTAGCGTGCACTTAACAGGCCCCTGGACAATAAACCTAAAATCCAGAAGGTTTGTTCGTAAAATAT